>JAABUK010000639.1_pt1 | contig 71825 bp, 59 predicted proteins | sample 5559141 | NCBI WGS metagenome assembly JAABUK01 (sample SAMN10711869, study PRJNA513367) | rock metagenome | isolation source: Antarctica rocks | place: Antarctica: Victoria Land, Pudding Butte nord | collected 2016-01-03 | reverse complement strand
CCTGGCCCCTACCCCCCGCCCGCTGTTCCCTGTTCCCTGTTCCCTGTTCCCTCTTGCCCGCAAGCTGCTCCCCGTTGCCAATCCCCTGTTCCCGAGCCGCCCCTCCCTCCCGCGCTTTCACCACCGCCGAGATCGGCTCGGACGTCGGCACACTCGTCGCCTCCACCCTGCCCGGCTGGTCGCTCAGCCGCGCCACCTCCGTCCCGCTCCCCGCATTCACCGCACGCGTGTTCGGAACACTCGCCGCCGGCTTTGCCGGAGCATCCATGCTGGCCATCGGCGCCGCTGCCGGCTTCACCGCGCCGTGGATGTCGATGATCAGGCGATATGGATTAGGCAGCAGAAACGCCGAGTACTCCGTCACGTCGTTCACATCCAGCACAATCCGTGCCATGTCCCCCGAGCTCTGCGCCACCCGTATCTTCTTCAGGAATCCGTCGTCCGTTACCGTGAAGCTCTTTCCCACCAGCTCCTGCGCCAGTCGCGCCCCATGGAGATCGAAGTAGATCCGGTCCGGCCCCGGAACCCGCGCCGCCTCATACTCCACCTCACCCCCAAGGTCGATCGCCACCCTCGTATAGCTCGGCGTAGACCAGTGCCTGATCCCAGTCACCGTCGCCGGCGGTCCCGTCCGCCGTGCCGTCACTCGCTTCGCCGACCCATCCCCTGCCGGGCTCCGATCAGCACTCCCCGCACCCTGCGCCCCTGAACCCGGCCGGGCCGAGTCCGCACCCCTGTCCTGTCCCACCACAGACCCCACCACAGACCGGGATACCCCATCTTCGCGCGACCTCTGCGCCGGGCTGGGATTGGCGACGCCCGCCCCCACCACTCCTCTCACAACCTGTCCCCCGTCCCTTCTACCCCCTGCCCCCTGGCCCTTATCCCCCGTCCCCAGCCCGCCGCCGGCTGTTGTTCCCTGTTCCCTGTTCCCTGTTCCCTCGCCCGCAGTCCCCCGAGTCTCAATACCTGCCCCCAGGCTCCGCTCCCCCATCCGCACCCCGTCCCCACTCCCAACCCGCGCCGCATCCAGCGAGGCCAGCCCCGCCCGTGCCTCCTCAGCCAGCGCACTCCGCGGATGCAGCTTCAGCAGCAGGCGGTACCGCTCGCGCGCCCCGGCCTCATCGTGGAGCTCATTCTGCTCAATCTGCCCCTCCGCCAGCAGCGCCCCCACCCGCAGCGAGCTGCCCGGATACTGTGTCCGCAAAAACTCGTACTGCCCCACCGCCGCCTTCAGCAGCTTCGCGTCCCTCTGACCCCGCCCCTGCTCCGTCAGCAGCTCCGCGACCGCATTCACCGCCTCCGCCGCATGCACGTCCTGCGGAGCGTCGTGGTAGATCGCCCGGAACCCGTCCATCACCCGCGTGTACTCCAGCCTCGTCCGGCTCCCCTCCGGCTCCGCCTCAAACGCATCCCGCGCCCGCTCCGCCCGCTCCCACGCCGATACCTCCGCCCCCCGCCTCTGCCCCGCCGTTCCCGTCCGAGCCCCCGCAGGCGACACCCGCACTGCCACCCGCAGCCCACCCGATGCTCCCTCCACCCACCGCCCAGACACAAGCAGGCTGGCGCCGCACACGCACGCGCCGCATCGCCTCCGCACTGTCCCCGTAAACCCCATCTCAATCTCAGTTTAAGAGGCCCACCCAAGCCGCGCCCCCGAAAACCACCCCCGTACTCCCCCCGATACCCCCGCTCCGCTCCGTCCACCGCACCGTTCCCGGGCAGCTGTCCTTCTGAGCGCAGCGAAGAACCCCCGCGACTCGCGCGCCGCAAACTTTGGGTGGCCCATCCTTTGCAGCCCTCTCGCAAAGGGTGGGGTATCGCGCCGGCGGCGCGACCGTTCTCCCAGACATCAACGCCTACCCCAGCAAACCCGCAACCACCTCCGCCGCCCTCCCCAGCGCCCCATCCAGCGCCCCCGCATCACTCCCTCCAGCCTCCGCCAGGTCCGGCCGCCCACCCCCCTTGCCCCCCACCATCGCCGCCATCTGCGACACTACCTTACCCGCCTGAACCCGCCCCGTCAGATCCTTCGTCACCCCCACAATCAGCGACACCTTGCCCTCCGCGGCGGCTCCTAGCACCACCACGCCCGACCCGAGCTTCCCCCGCAGCTCGTCGACCAGGTTCCGCATCTGCGACTTATCCAGCGAGTCCACCCGCCGCGCCAGCACCTTCACCCCCTTCACCTCGACCGCACTCGCCGCCGCATCCGCCGTCGCTGCCGACGCGCTCTTCATTCGCATCTGCTCATTTTCACGGCGTAGGCGTTTATTCTCCTCCTCTTGTGCCGCGAACTTCTGACTCAGAGCCTGCGCGGATGTTGCATCGCCTCCATACACGCCAGGTAAGCGATAGGCGACACGACTCACGTCAAAATCTTGTCTAAATCTCTGAAGCGCGCCGTTCCCGGTTACGGCTTCGACGCGGCGAACGCCCGACGAGACAGCACTTTCCCCCACCAATTTGATCAGCCCGATCTCCCCCGTCGCCCCCACATGCGTCCCCCCGCACAGCTCCGTCGAAAACCCGTGCGCCCCGCCAATCGTCACCACCCGCACCCGCTCCCCGTACTTCTCGCCAAACAACGCCATCGCGCCATACTCGTTCACCGCCACGTCGATCGGCACGTCCACCATCGTCTCCACCTTCGCATTGCGCAGCACCTGCGCATTCACCAGGTCTTCAACCTGCTGCAACTCCTCCTCCGCCACCCCGGCGAAGTGTGAAAAATCAAACCGCAATCTCGCCCGGTCGACCAGCGACCCTGCCTGCTTCACGTGCTTCCCCAGAACCTCCCGCAGAGCCGCATGCAGCAGATGCGTCCCCGTGTGGTTGCGCATCGTCGCCCGCCGCACGTCACCGTCGACCACCGTATCGACCACATCGCCCACCCCCATCCGCTCCCGCGCCACCACCCGGTGCGCAAACACCCCCTGCACCGGCTTCGTGCACCCACTCACCTCCGCGACCACAGTGTTGTGGTCCGCCGAATACATCCACCCCACATCCCCCACCTGCCCCCCCGAGTCCGCATAAAAGCTGGTCGCATCGAGCACCACCTCACCCGACTCCCCGGCCTGCAACTCAGGCACCCCAACCCCATCCCGCACCAGCGCCAGCAACCGCGCTCCATCCACCCGCAAAGCCGAGTACCCCTCAAACTCCGTCTTCGCCAACTCCCGATACACCGGCGCCGCCGACTTCTGCGACCCACCCTTCCACGAAGCCCGAGCCCGCGCCTGCTCCTCCTTCCTTGCCTTCTCGAAGCCGACTAAATCAAACTCCACTCGAGCGTCGCGCGCAGCGTCGATCATGAAATCAAGCGGTAGTCCATACGTCTCATATAAATGAAATGCTTCCGTTCCATTGAGTCGTTTCGCGTCCGAGAGCAACTTCTTGTAGCGCTCGTGGAGAACAGTCCCTGTGATCTTTCCAAAGTGCTTCTGAAAAATTTCTTCTTGTGGCAATTGGCTGTTTACGAGCTCGTCATAAAATTGGTTCTTTGTAAGAGCATCGAGCTCGTCTAAATAGCCAACGAACAGATCGATCCATACGTCACTCTCACGTTTCAAATAAGCGTCAAGCTTCTTGGCTCCGATTTCCAGGACCCGCGCGAATTGCTTTTCCTCCGCCAGCACCGTCCGACTCACCCGCTCCGAATGCTCCACCAGCTCCGGATACGCCACCTTCATCTCATCCCGAACCGCCCGCACCATCTCAAACAGAAACGGCCGCTCCTGCCCCAGTAGCCGCCCATGCCGAATCCCGCGCCGCATGATCTTCCGCAGCACATACCCCCGCCCCTCATTCGCCGGCACCACCCCGTCTGAAATCAGAAAGGTTGCCGCCCGCGCATGATCCGCAATGATCCGCAGACTCGCCTCGCCCCGCTCCTTGCTCATAGCTCGTTGCTCATTGCTGGTTAACGAAAACGCCGGGTGCCCGATGTCCGAACTCTCGGAAATGGGTTTCAGCGTCAGCTCCGCCGCCCCTCTCTCCCCCGCGACCTGCCCGCTGTTCCCTGTTCCCTGTTCCCTGTTCCCTCCTCCCACCAACTCCGCCGCCCTCTCAATCAGCGGCACAAACAGATCCGTCTCGTAGTTCGAGATCCTCCCCTGCAGCACCGCCGCAATCCGCTCCAGCCCCATCCCCGTATCGATCGAGGGCTTCGGCAGCGGCGTCAGCACCCCATCGCCCCCGCGATCGAACTGCATGAACACCAGGTTCCAGACCTCCACATACCTCTGCTCATCCTTGGGAAAAAGCAGGTCCGCCCCCGGCGTCTCCGCCGCCCCCACCCCCAGGTCGTAAAAGATCTCCGAGCACGGCCCGCACGGCCCCGTATCCCCCATCGCCCAGAAGTTGTCCTTCATCGGCATCTCGAAGATCCGCTCCCGCGGCACACCCGCCTCGACCCACAGATCCTCGGCCTCCGTGTCCCGCGGCACCCCACCCGATCCCTCGAAGATCGTCACATACAGCTTCGCCGGATCGATCCCAAACCACTGCGGGCTCGTCAGCAGCTCCCACGCATACGCAATCGCATCCCGCTTGAAGTAGTCCCCAAACGAAAAATTCCCCAGCATCTCAAAAAACGTGTGGTGCCGCCGCGTAAACCCGACATTCTCGAGATCGTTATGCTTGCCCCCCGCCCGCACACACTTCTGGCTAGTCACCGCCCGCGAGTAAGCCCTCTGCTCCTGCCCCAGGAACACGTCCTTGAACTGATTCATTCCCGCATTGGTAAACAGCAGCGTCGGATCATTCGCCGGAACCAGCGAAGACGAGTGCACCCGCCGATGACTCTTGCCCTCGAAAAACCGCAGAAAATCTTCCCGAATCTGACTCCCAGACCTGTAGACCATAGCCTACAAATCTACCAGCGACGTACCGCGGCACATACAATCTGGGGCGGGAGCGGATCATGGCAAAGTTCGACAACGAAATGTTCAACTTCGATATCCAGACGCGAAGGCTGATGCAGCGGGAACTCGACCGCTACAACGCCCGGCGATCCATGATCACTCGCGAAGACCTGAACGAACTGGGAATGGAATATGACGGGGAGTTATATGAACCGAAGCCCTGAAGTCGCACGGATCGCGCTTGCTGTGATCGCTCCAGCCTCCCCCCTGCTGACGGAGAAGAATGCGAATAACCCCGAGGGCAGTGCGAGCCGGTTCCGGCCGTCACGCCTCGCCTCTCAAAACCACGTCCGCCGCCGATACCGCTCATACTCCTCCCCAAACCTCTCCCGCAGCACCTCCGCCTCCCTCCGCGCACGCGCCCTCTGCATCGGCGCCACCACCAACAGGATCAGCAGTACCCACCACCTCCCGAGCACCAGCGCCAGACCACAGATCAACATCATCCCAGCTAGATAAATCGGATTCCGCAGCCGCGCATACACCCCCGTCGTCACCAGCCGCGTCGCCTTCGCACGGACCGAAAACGACCTCCCCAGCTCCACCCGCGCCGCAATCAACAGCAGCATCGACAACACCACCACCACCCCGCCCACCGCCTTCACCGGAGTCCACGCCACAAACCGAAACCACACTGCGATTACCAGCAGCTCTACCACCAGCATCGCCGTCGTCACCCGGTTCAACATCGCCTCACCTCCAGCCGCAGCAAACCCCCATCTCCATCCATCAAACCCCCGGCGCCCACGTCCACCCCTCCACCCCAAACTTCGGATCCTTGGGCTGCGGCAGCCCCGCAAACTCCCCCCTGCGCTCCACCATCACCATGCAGCTCACCAGCGCATCGAACGCATCCTCACTCCCCCGCGCCCGCTCCATCACAGCGCGCGACAGTCCCGCATACGCCGTATCCGTCTTCCTCTTCCCCAACAAATACGCCGCCCGAGCCGCCGGGTTCGACTTGTGCACCGCCCCCGTATTCAACCGCGAATACATCTCCACCACCAGCGGCTGCACCCCTGAAATCCCAGCCTGCGCCCCTGAAATCTCAGCCCCCGCACCTGCCCCAGCCAGCCGGGGCTCGTCAAACGGCCACACCCGAAACCCCGCCTCCCGCAGCCACAGCAGCACCGGCATCCCTCGCAGCGATGCCGTCCCCACACTCCCCGAGCCCCCAATCTGAAACACGCTCTTAGGCGTAATCCCCTTCACCCGCGCCACCCGCTCCTCCTCCGCTATGTGCGCGATCAGCTTGCAATCAATATCCGTCGCCCGCATCATCCGGTGCAGGTTCGCGCCCGAAAACTCCGCCGGCCGCTTGTGCGGCTTGCCCCAGAATCGCCGGTCCGCATGCCCCCGCTCCAGCCACAGCTCGCCATGCTCCCGCGCCACCAGCTCCCAGAACTCCGGCCCCGACGTGCACCCGTGTTCCCCCCGCACGAACCACTCCGGAAAGCTGAAGCAGAAATCAAATCCCACCACCATCCGCGGCGTCTCCCGCGCCATCCCAATCAGCCACTCCGCCACCTCCGACCGCGTCCGACCAGCCTCCATCCGCACCGAGCCCTCACCGCCACGCGCCCGTACCCGCTGCCCCTGCACACCCCGCAGCGCCTCGACGCTCGTCCACACCCCCGCCCAGATATGCCGCCGCTGCCCCGCCGCATCCACCCGCCCCGACCAGTCGATCGCAACCACCCGCTCCACGCCGCCCCCACTCGTCATACCCCCACTCTTCATACCCCTTAAGACGCTCTTACGGACACCATTGCTCGTTCCAATCCACCCTCTAACCCTCTCTAAAGGAGCCGACAGCAACCCGCTCCTCTCACTCCCCGTCCCCTCCCACACCCTCCACGTCCGCCTCCTCAACCTCTACTCGCCACCCCCTGAGCACCTTCCAGATCGCCGTCGAACTAAATCCCGCCCGCAGCAGCCGCCCCATCAACCGCGCCGTCTCCTTCTCATTCCCGGGCGCGCGCATCCGCTTCCGATCGCAATATTGCCGCGCCAGCTCCACCTCATCCACATCCGCGTACGCCGTCCCAATCGTCGACGCCACCAGATCCTTGCCCACACCCTTCGCCGCCAGGTCCTGCCCCACACGCCTCTGCCCGAACTTCTGCCCCTCCTTGCGCAGTCGCGTGTAGTCCGCCGCAAACCGCTCGTCGCTCAGATACCGCAACTCCACCAGCCGCGCCACTACCCGGTCCATCGCCCGCTCGCCCTCCTCCCCAGCCTCCGCCCGCACCTTCATCAGCCGCCGCAGATCCCGCACCGTCCGCATCCGCCGCGCCAGACTCCCCACGGCATACTCGAACAACCCCTCCTCCCCCACCGGCTCCCTCTTCCTAGGCCTCGCAAACGCCACGTCTCCCTCCCCCAGCCCCTGTCCTTGCCCCTGACCCTGTCCTTTGCCCTTGCCGCCGCCGTTGCCGTTGCCCGCTCTTTTGCTTGTCATTCAGGAGCGAAGCGAAGGAACCTGCTTCTCTACCGCAAAGCTTCCGCACCCATCGAATACTTCCCCGTCCACCGGTCACACCACGCATTCACCGTCCGATACCAAAGCTCCGAGTTCCGCGGCTTCAGCACCCAGTGCCCCTCATCCGGAAAGTAAAGCATCTTGCTCGGAACCCCCATCCTCTGCAGCGCCGTAAACAACTGAAACCCCTCCGAAACATCCAGCCGGTAGTCCTTCTGCGAATGAATCACCAGCGTAGGCGTCTTCGCATTTCCGATCGACAGCATCGGCGACCACCGCCGAAACGGATCCTGGTCCGCAGCCATCCCGGCGTACCTCCACGGCTGCCCCGGCTCCGCATCCCCGGCCCGCCGAAACTCCCACTCGTTGAACCACATCTCCTCCGTATCCCCGTACGCCGCCGCCGGGTTATACATCCCGTCATGGGTCACGATGCACTTGAACCGGTCCGGCCGCGCGGGATCGGGATGCGTCAGAATCCAGTTCGCCATGAATCCCCCATAGCTCGCCCCCAGAGCACACTCCCGCGTCTTATCGATAAACGGAAACTTCGCCTCCGCCGCATCCAGCCCCTTCATCAAGTCCACATACGCCTTTCCTCCCCAGTCCCCGTTCACCCCATCCACAAACGCCTGCCCGTACCCCGTCGACCCCCGCGGATTCACCATCACCACCACATATCCGTTCGCCGCAAACAGCTCCGGATTCCAGCGGTAACTCCACCCATTCCCCCATGCCCCCTGCGGCCCCCCATGAATCAGAAACTTCACCGGGTAGCTCTTCCTCGCGTCAAAGCCCGGCGGCCGCACCACGAACCCCTCCACCCGCGCATCCTCCGCTCCCGTAAACCAGAAGCTCTCCATCACCGGGAGCTCCACGGAACTCAACAGCTCACCATTCACATCGGTCAGCGGCAGCACCCTCTGGAACGCATACGAGGACCCGCTGGCCGACGGTTCGACCGGCTGCCCCCGCCGCGCGGGCTTGCGCAGGGGGTCTAGCGGCACCACCTCCGGCCGCAGCTCCACCATCGCCACCTCCGCCGGCCGATCCACCGACATCCTCATCGCGACCAGGCCGCGCCCGTCCGGTAGCGGCGTCAGCGAACCGTACTCACCCGCCTCCGTGATCTGCGCCAGGTATCGCTGGCGAAGGTTCATCGCGTACACCGGCTCCTCCCCCGAGTCGCCCCCCGCGACATAGATCATGTTCGAGTCGGGACCCCACGCAAACTCGTCCACCCACCGATCGAACTTCGGCAGCACCTCCCTCGTCACCTTCGACGCTCGGTCGAACAACATCAGCCGAAACCGGTCCGACTCGTACCCCGCCCGCGCCTGCGACCGGAACGCCAGCCAGCGTCCATCCGGCGAGTAAGCCGGTCCATCATCCGACCCCGGCGACGTCGAAACCTTCACCGCCCGCGCCGCCGGCTGGTCCAGCCGCAGCGTCCAGACATCGTTGTTGGTGCTCGCCGCCGGCACCCGATCAAGATTGGTTACATAAGCGATCTCCTTCGAGTCCGGAGCCCACGCGTATCCCATCGGCCCACCCAGCGAAAAGGTCGGCGTCTCCGCATCTCCCACCGCACTCCTCGGCGTCAGGTCCCGAACCTGCTCTCCGTTCGCAAACGGAACCACCATCACGTGGCTCCGCCGCGTCCCCGTAAACGCATTCCAGTGCCGGTACAGGAGGCGGTCCCACACCTGCGCCTTCACCGGATCCTTCTCCTCCGCCTCTATCCGCGCCTTGTTGCACGCGTCTTCTTCCGTCCAGACCGGTTTGTCCGAACACTCCGGATACACACTCGACACAAACAGAATCCGCTTCGAGTCCGGCGACCACACCGCCCCATCCGCCTCCGTCGCCACACTCGTCAGCGGATACGGCTTCTGCATCGTCCCCGTCGCGTCATCCCACTTCGCCGTCCATATCTGCGACGTCCCCCCGCCGGCCGAGATCAGCAGAATCCACCTGCCATCCGGAGAAAATCGCCCTCCAGTCTGGCTCACCTCCCCAAAGGTCAACTGCCGCCCCGCGCGTTGCCCCAGCCCCTGCCCCAGCGGTTGCGGTTGCAGTTGTTGTTGCTGTTGCGGTTGTTGTTGCGGTTGCCCTTGCACTTGCCGTTGCCCGCTCCTTTGCTTGTCATTCAGGAGCGAAGCGGAGGAACCTGCTTCTAGCCCTTGCTGTTGCCCTTGCCGTTGCCTGTCATTCAGGAGCGAACCATACACTCCTGCCTCCGCCCCACCACCATCCCCCACCGGCGCCACCCAAAGATTGCTGATCTTCGAGTTCTTCCCCAGCGAAACCTCCGTCACCGAATACATCACCCACCTCCCCGACGGCGACACCTGCGGATCGCTCACCCGCTTCATCGCCATCAGGTCCGCAAACCTCATCGGCCGCTTGCCTCCAGCCGCTGCCGCCCGCGACCCCCCACCCGCTCCACCCGCCCCCTGCCCAAGCGCCACACCCACACACGCCGCACACATCCCCAAAGCCACCAGCCTCGTCATCGCGACAGTCTACTCCGGGCCACCCACCACAAAGCCAGCTCCCGCCCCACCCCAGCAACACCACCACATCCATCCGCACAACTAAAATTCCTGAAAACCGTCTATCGATACAAGGCTCCAATCAGCAACCGGGCCCGGCGCATCGAACGTTGGAGGTCGACCAGCCAATGAGACTTCTCCGCACCGTCGCCGCAGCCGCCGTCCTCGCCTCTCTGGCCACCCTCCCCGTTCGCGCGCAGGACAGTTCCATCGCCGGCTTCGGCCCGCTCGACCCGGCTCCCCCCACCGGCATCACACCGGCCCAGATCATCCAGAAGTTCGGCGAACGCGAGGCCGAGTTCGCCCAGGCGCGCGACGCCTACACCTTCCGCCAGACAGTCAAGGTCGACACCATCTCCGAAGACACCGGCAGACCCGACGGCGAGTACCAGCAGGTCACCGACATTACCTTCGACCGCACCGGAAAGCGCGACGAGCACGTCGTCTTCGCCCCTCAGAACACCCTCGAACGCGTCAGCATGTCGCCCGCCGACTTCCAGGACATCGAACACCGCCTCCCCTTTATCCTCACCACTGCCGACCTCCCCCAGTACGACGTCACCTACCTCGGCCGGCAAAAGGTCGACGAGCTCGACACCTATGTCTTCTCCGCCAGCCCCAAGGTCCTCGAAAAGAACAAGCGCTACTTCGAAGGCAAGGTCTGGGTCGACCAGCAGGACCTCCAGATCGTCCTCGTCAACGGCAAGTCCGTCCCCGACAACAAGAAGCGCGGCCAGGAAGACCTCTCCCCGCCCTACACCACCTACTACGAGCAGATCGACGGCAAGTACTGGTTCCCAACCTACACCCGCGCCGAGGGTGACCTCCACTTCTCGGGCGGCGACGGCATGATAAGCCAGACCGTCCACATCCGCACCACCGTCCGCTACACCGACTACAAACGCTTCCGCGCCACCAGCCGCATCATCTACAACGGCGAAGACATCACCAACAAGGGTCAGCCCGACAGCCAGACGCCGGCGCCAGGGAACTCTCCAGGCCAGACACAGCAGCAGCCCCAGCCCGCGCAACAGTCCAGGCCCGCGCAGCAGAAGCCCCAGTCCCCGCCCAGGTAGCCGATCCAGTAGGCCTTGAGGCGGGCAGCGGCGCCCTTCCGCTGCCATCAAAGTCACCCGCCCCAGCTCAGGCGACCCGGCACCGCCAGGCACCATCTCTCTACCTACACCCAACAAGCCGCCACGCGCGTTGAGCGGCACGAAATCATGGGCAATGGAGTCACTATGCCGGTCCTATCCGCGGAGAACCCGCGCGCCTCAAACATCTCAAGCGCTCCCGAAGGCGAGCACTACGTCCCCCTCCCCAAGCAAAAGAAAGACGGCCACGTCACCGCCCACGCCGTGCAGACCATCCTCTCCGACCCCGAAACCCTCTTCCGCCTCTGGAGCGACGTCGAATCCATCCCGCTCTGGCAGGAGCACGTCGTCTCCGTCACCCGCACTGGCGACCGCCTCACCCACTGGGTCATGGGAAACCCCGAAGATCCGAATGGCAAGCGCATCGAATTCGACGCCGAAGAGACCGACTCCACCCCCGGCAAGCGCATCGCCTGGCGCTCTGTCGCCGGTGACGTCGAGCAGGCCGGAGAGGTCATCTTCGAGGCCATGCACAAGGGTGACTTCAGCGGCTCCCACGTCACCCTCATCCAGACCGTCAAAGTGCCCGGTGGTCTCGTCGGTAATGCCGCCGCCGCAGTAGCCAAGCGCAGCCCCGAGCAGACCGTGATCGAAAACCTCCGCCACTTCAAGCAGTTCGTCGAAACCGGAGAGATCCCCTCCGTCAAAGGGCAGCCCCACGGCCCACGCGGCATCACCGGCCACGCCAAGGAATGGGCCCTCGGAGAGACCAACCCCACACCTCCCGGATCCAGCGTCAAGTCCTGACACCATCGCCCTCGCCACACAATCACCACCCGTCCGGCGTTCGTCCCCGGACCAGATCAAACGCGCGCACAACCGGCGCCACACAGGCCGAGCACATGGAGACGTCATCATGAAGGCTGTCTGCTGGATGGGAAGCAAATCCATCGAAATCCACGAGGTCCCTGACCCCCAAATCATCAACCCGCATGATGCCATCATCCGCATCACCCGCACCGCCATCTGCGGCTCCGACATCCACCTCTACAACGGCTACATCCCCAGCATGGAGTCGGGCGACATCCTCGGCCACGAGTTCATGGGCATCGTCGAAGAGGTCGGCCCCGAGGTCAAAAAGCTCAAGCGCGGCGACCGCGTCGTCGTCCCTTTCACCATCGCCTGTGGCAACTGCCTCTTCTGCAAGAAGACCCTTTGGAGCCTCTGCGACAACACCAACCCCAACGCTCAGGTCGCCGAGACCATGTACGGCTACTCCGGATCCGCGCTCTTCGGCTTCTCGCACATCTATGGCGGATACGCCGGCGGCCAGGCCCAGTACGCCCGGATTCCCTTTGCCGACGTCGGCCCCATCAAAATCGAAAACGACCTCCCCGACGAAAAGGTCCTCTTCCTCTCCGACATCTTCCCGACCGGATACATGGGCGCCGAAAACGCCAACATCCAGCCCGGAGATACCGTCGCCGTCTGGGGCTGTGGTCCCGTCGGCCTCTTCGCCATCGCCAGCGCCTACATGCTCGGCGCGGAAAAGGTCATCGCCATCGACCGCTTCCCCGAGCGCCTCGCCCTCGCCCGGGACTTCTGCGGAGCCACCACCATCGACTACAACGAGGATGACGTCATCATTGTCGAAGCCCTGCGCGACCTCACCGGTGGCGTCGGCCCCGATGGCTGCATCGACGCCGTTGGCATGGAGGCCCACTGCCCCACCGCCGTCGGCGTCTACGACAAGGTCAAGCAGGCGCTTATGCTCGAAACCGATCGCCCCTTCGTCCTCCGCCAGGCCATCCAGGCCATCCGCAAAGGCGGAACCCTCTCCATCCCGGGCGTCTACGGCGGCGTCCTCGACAAGGTCAACTTCGGCGCCGCCTTCGGCAAAGGCATCCACATGAACATGGGCCAGACCCACATGCACCGCTACCTCAAGCCCCTGCTCGAGCGCGTCGAACAGGGTCAGATCGATCCCAGCTTCCTCATCTCCGATCGCATCGGCATACAGCAGGTGCCCGACTTCTACAAGAAGTGGACCGCCAAGGAAGACGGCATCACCAAGATCGTCATCGATCCCTGGGTCGACACCGTCGCCAACCCCAGGGCCAAGGTCGCCTGAGCCCCCACCCGCACGCACAGGAGGCCCGCTCACTGCGGGCCCTTTGCATTTAAGCTTCTCCACTGACAACGGAGAGATCTAGTAGCTACTGCCCTCTTCGATCAGCTTCAAGTTCTCCGCCTTCCACCGCATCGCCGCCCCAATCCGCGTGCGCCCGCTCGGGTGATCGAAAAAGATCGCCTCCTCCATCGGGCCCGGCTCCATCTTCCGGTACTGCCCCAGCTTCAACATCGCCTGCGCGAATCCATCCGGCTGTCGCGACGCATTCAGACCGTACATATCCGCCTCGTACTCCTGCGTCCTCACCATCGTGTTTGTAATCGGCGTAGCCAGCAGGCTGAGCACCGTAATCGCCAGGGCCGCCGCCGGTAGCAGCGCCACATCATCGATCCCGCGCGTTCCCCATCGCGCCCCCCGTCGACGCTGCATGCTCTCCATCCAAGCCCGCAGCAGGGAGAAGAACACAAAGAACAGAACCGTGTTCTCGACGATCGACTTCACGATGTGGTTGAGCACATAGTGGCCCATCTCATGCCCGGTCACCGCCTCGATCTCCGGCAGGCTCGACGTCCGCAACAGATTGTCGTTCAGCGTAATCCGCGTCGTCCCGAACAGCCCACTCACATTCGCGCTCACGTTGGTCGTCTGCCGCGACGCATCCGACTCCACCACCTTGTCCACCGGTATCCCGTTCGCATGCGCCATCTTCAGCACCGGCGCCGTCACCGCCGGGTTCTGAACCGGTTTGTACGTGTTGAACAGCGGCGCAATATAGACCGGACCGATCAGGACCCCAAGCGCGAGAAACACGATCGTCACCGCTGTTCCCCACAGATGCCACGTCCGCGGCAGCCGCCGCACCAGCCTATAGAGCGCCGCCACCAGCAGCCCCGCCAGCACCATGCTCAGCGCCAGCCCCACCGTCTGGTCCCGCATCCACCCCGCAAACGCCTGGTGCGACTGCTCGTAGATATGCTCCCGGTAGAACCCCTCGTACACGGTCAACGGAAATCCCAGCAAAAAGATCACGATCGAGAACATCGCGAAGTACACCCACGTCTGCACCCATCGGAACCGTGTCACCCGCTCCGCCACGTCCCGCATTCGCACTGACAGCCCGGTGTACAACAGCAGCAGAAACATGCCAATTGCGTACAAGGCATCCCCAAGCGTCAGCCAGTACTTCCCCTCGAAGTACCTGTTCGAAGCCGCCCTCTTGTCCGGCGCAATCTCGTCCAGATACGCTCTCGTCGCGCGCTCCGCATCCAGGTGACCATTCGCATCACTCTGCGCACCCGCCGGAACCGGAGGCATCGCCACCAGCCCGTCCACCCGTGCCTGCGCCTCGCATGGCCGTCCCATCAGAACTCCGGAGGCAGTCGAAAGCAGAAGAACTATCAGGACACAGCGAGCAAGCATCTTCGACCACAACAAAGGCATGGGCATAGTCGGAACCTAACCCATTCCCCGCCTCTAGGCCACTCATTTCCAACTCGCGAGGCCGTCATCTACGGAAGTCTGTCTCCTGAAGACCAACAAACCAACAGACCAACCGGCGAGCGGCACACACTAGGCCGCGTCCCCCGCCTCGAAGTACAGGTACTTCCGCCACGCCGCATCCGCACTCCCGATCATCCGCATGATGTGCCGCGACGTATGGAGCGAAAACGGCCGAGGCTCCCGCAGCAGGCGCATCTCCGCCAGCTCGTGAAGCAGCTGGTTGCCCTTGCGGCGGTTGCAGCTGTGGCAGCACGCCACCAGATTCTCCCACGTCGACAAACCTCCGCGCGACCGCGGAATCACATGGTCCAGCGTCAGCTCGCCCGCCGTCAAAACCACCTGGCAGTACTGGCACGCATTCCTGTCCCGCAGCAGAATATTCTTCCGGCTCAGCGCCCGCGTCTGGTGCGGGATCCGCCTGTATTCCAGCAGCCGGATCACGCTCGGCATCGCCACCGACATCCTCGCCGCATGCAGCGTCGCCCCCTGCTCCTCCTCGGTCTTCGCCACGCCCTTCAGCACCAGCACCAGAGCCCGCCGCGCACCGCATATGTTGATCGGCTCGTAGCTCGCATTCAGCACCAGCACCGGCGTCTGCATCGCAGGCTGCCGAAACACCCCCGCCCGAACGTCGATCTCGGTCGTCAACCGCCCCGCGAGATGTCCCGCGTGCCGCCCGCTCGCCGCCGTCCTGCTCCCCGACCTCGCCTTGCGTACCTTTCCCGCCTGCATCACCTGTGCCCTCCGGCCACTATCTCCATCTCTTCCGCCACAATCTCTCCCCGGCGCCCCGAGGCGCCCGCATCCCACATCGCCACCTGCTCCACCTGCGCCCGCGCCAGCGTCGCCACCAGCACCCGCCGCCCGCAGCACCTGCGCACACGCCCGTGCCGTCGCTCCCGTCGTATAGATGTCGTCGACCAGAAGCACGTCCCGCCCCGCAACCGCGACCGCATCCCGCACCGCAAACGCCCCCCGCAGATTCGCCCGGCGTGCATGCGGCGTCAGCCCGAACTGGCTCGTCGTCTCCCGCACCCGAACGATCGCCCCGTGCGCCGTGCGCATCCTCCACTGCGGCCGCCGCCGCAGCAGCTCCCGCAGCGCCGCATCCGCCAGCACCACCGACTGATTCGATCCGCGGCCGCGCTCCTTCGCCCGAAACAGCGGCACCGCCACCACCAGCAACTCCCCCGCACAGTCTGCGATCTCCCCTTCCAGCAGCTCCACCGCCCGCGCCAGCATCACCCCCAGCGGCCGCGCCAGACCCGTTATGCGCTCGTACTTCAGCAGCTGCACCAGCTCCCGCAACTCGCCCTCGTACACCCCGTACGCCACCGCTCGTGTAAACGCCGGCGGGATCCTCCGGCACGGAGCACACAGCCTCGACACCGGCCCAAACCCCTCCGCAAACCGTTCGCTCTCCACCCCCAGAGCTTCGCCGCACACGCCGCACATCCGACCGCGCTGCAGCCGCACCCGCGCCAGGCACGCCTCGCACACCGGGCTCACACCCGCACGCACCAGCGCCGCCTCGCATACCCGGCACTCGCCCGGAAAGAATGTCGTTACAAGATCGTCCACCGCCCCACGCGCAACCGCCGACACCAACCGCCCAGACCTTAGCAATCCAGACCTTAGCAATCCAGACCTTAGCAAGCCAGACTTGACCAACCCAGGCCGTGTCGGCCGAGGCCACCTACCTCCGCCAGCCCCGCCCGAACGCCATCCCGCGCCCCCGCCCAGACCATCTGAAACACTGCCCCGAAGACCTGCGGCAGAACTCCCGAGCGACATGTCATGAAGGTCTTCGCTGAAGACTCACCTCACCCGCCGGGCGCTCCAGGCCGTCAAGCCGCGCCGTTAGACGCAGTATAAACGCATCCCCTCAGCTCGGGTCAACGGAATCGTCGCCGCCCGCGCACCTCCGCGACTACCCCAGGCCACGCCGCCATTCCCGCCCAAGCGGCCGTATCCCACAACTTCGCCATACCCTGTCCCGTCTCCCCCGCCTACACTCCATCCCATGAGTCTCTCCAGCCGCATCTTCCCTCGCCACCAACCCGCCACCCGCGAAACCGCAAAGCCCCGGCCCTCAGCCCGCTCCGCAGCCCCGCCCCGCGACGGCGTCGGCAGACCCTTCCTGCTCGCTCCCCTCTCAGCCTCCTCAAGCGGCCAGTACACCGTCGCCCAGCAGCAAGCCTCCGAACCCCGCCCCGCCTTCGGCACCTCCCGCGGATCGCGCATGAAGATCGTCCCCTAATCTCCCGGGCAGCTCCCCTCACCTGTCTCTTCTCAGGTCAGCCCGGGCACCTGCCCTCCTCCGCCCACCGCCGCCTCACCGCATCAACGCCAGCGCCTGCCCGAGATCCTCCATCAGATCCGCCGGATCCTCCAGCCCGATATGCAGCCGCACAATCCGGAATCCGTACCTCGACCGCTCTCCCTCCACCTCCCGGAGATCGTAGTTCAGCGCCAGGCTCTCCACCCCGCCCCAGCTGTACCCCTGCTTGAACAGCCGCAGCGCATCCACAAACGCCCGCGTCGCCTCGTACCCGGTACCCCCTCGAAACACAAACGAGAACAGACCGCTCGAACCCTCGAAGTCCCGCACCCACAGATCGTGGCCCGGGCAGCTCTCCATCGCCGGATGCAGCACCCGCTCCACCTCCGTCCGTCCGCTCAGCCACGCCGCCACCTCCTTCGCCCCACGCTCATGCGCCTCCAGCCGCACCGCCATCGTTCTCAACCCGCGTAGCGCCAGGCTGCACTCGTCCGGAGACACCCCGATCCCCAGCTGACACCGCGCCCACGCCAGCCGCTCCAGCACCTCCTCCGACTTCGCCGTCACACTCCCCAGCAGCAGATCGCTGTGCCCGCCCACATACTTCGTCAACGCCTGCATGGTCACATCCGCCCCATAACCTAACGCGTCGAACAGCACCCCCGCCGCCCACGTATTGTCCATCGCCACCAGTGCGCCGCGGGCATGCGCCACCCTCGCAATCGCCGGCACGTCCCCGACCTCCATTGTGATCGATCCGGGACTCTCGCACCACACCAGCCTCGTGTTCTCCCGCAGCGCGGCCTCGATCTTTTCCCCCGCCATCGGCTCATAGAACCCCACCTCCACACCCATCCGCGGCAGAAACTCCCTCGCCATCCGCTGGCTCGGCCCGTACGCATTCCGCGGCAGCAGAACATGATCGCCCGCCTTCAGCAACGCCAGGTTCACCAGCGCGATCGCCGCCTGCCCGCTCGGCGTCAGCACCGTCCCCACACCACCCTCGGTCGCACACACCCGCCCCGCCAGCTCCACCGAAGTCGGCGTCCCATACAGCCCATACGTCCACCCATCCCGCTCCGGCCGCTTTCCCTCGCGCACGCTCGCCGCATCCGGAAACACCACCGTCGACCCGCGATACACCGGCGTCGCCATCGACTCAAACCCGCCCGGCACCTCCACCGCATCGTGCAGCAATCTCGTCTTCCAACTCGCCATACCTAAAACTCTATCTCGCCCAGCAAAAGCGGGTGCCCCATTCATGGCAGCACCTAGCCATGAGTGGGTTCTTGCGGTGAACCCCAGCGGGTCCCCCATCCACCACCCAAACGTCTACCCCGCCACGCAAAGCGGGTGCCCATTCATGGCAGCACCTTCGCCATGAGTGGGCTCTTGCGGTGAACCCCAGCGGGTCCCCCCGGGGAATCCCGGCGGGTGCCAACGCGCAACAATCCACCACCCGCCCGGCCCGCCGCAACCCGCTGGTACACTCGCCACCAGCCGAACCCAGCACCGGAGACCACCTCAGCATGGCTACCATCCCCACCACCCGAACCACCTTCAAACCCTTCGTCCCCGCCACCGAGACCCGCCCCGAGCTCTCCGTCCGCGCCCTCCTCCTCGGCTCCCTCTTCGGCATCCTCTTCGGCGCCGTTACCGTCTACGTCGGCCTCCGCGCCGGCCTCACCGTCGCGGCCTCCATCCCCATCTCCGTCCTGTCTATTTCCATCCTCCGAGCCTTTGGCAAGGCCAGCATCCTCGAAAACAACATCGTTCAGACCACCGGAAACGCCGGCCAGTCCATCGCCTCGGGCGTCATCTTTACCCTTCCCGCCCTCATCTTTCTAGGCTTCGATCTGGAGTCCACCCGCATCTTCGCCCTTGCCCTCTTCGGCGGATGGCTCGGCGTCCTCTTCATGATCCCGCTCCGCAAACAGCTCATCGTCGACGAGCACGACACCCTCACCTACCCCGAGGGCACCGCCTGCGCCGACGTCCTGCAGGCCGGCGAGCGCGGCGGCTCCTTTGCTTCGAGGGTGTTCCTCGGCCTCGGCCTCGGCGGCCTCTACACCCTCTTCCAAAACGAAAACCTCTTCGGCCTCTTCCCCTCCACCCCCAACTACCAGCCCAACCTCGGAGCCCAGCACCTCCTCCGAGGCTCCGCCATCCGCGCCGATGTCACCCCCGAGTACCTCGGCGTCGGATACATCATCGGCATCCGCGTCGCCGCCATCATGCTCGCCGGCGGAGCCTTCTCCTGGCTCGTCCTCATGCCCGCCATCTACTTCTTCGGCTCCCACCTCTCCACCCCCCTCTATCCCGGCACCGTCCCCATCCACGACATGAGCCCCTCCGACCTCTGGAAGACCTACGTCCGCCCCATGGGCGCCGGAGCCGTCGCCGCCGCCGGCCTCATCACCCTTTGCCGAACCCTCCCCACCATAGCCGCCGCCCTCTCCGAAGGCCTGCGCAACATCCGCAAAAAAAACTCCCCCGCCCCCATCTCCTTCGGACAGCCACGGGAAGCGGGTTCTTCCGGTGAATCCCGAGGACCATCAAGCGAAGCGGGTGCCCCATCCATGACAGACCCATCGTCATGGGTGGGTTCTTCCGGAGCCCTCTCCGGACAGCCACGCGAAGCGTCCGCCCGTGCGGCGAGCACCCCCAGGACCGAACACGACCTCCCCCCCACCGTCGTCCTCGGCGGCTCCGTCGCCCTCATCGCCCTCCTCTGGATCTTCCTCCAGTTCCACCCCGTCCCCGGAGCCCAGGTCGGAGCCCTCGCCAACCTCTCTGCCGCCCTCCTCGTCGTCGTCTTCGGATTCCTCTTCGTCACCGTCTCCGCCCGCATCGTGGGCATCGTCGGGTCCTCAGCCTCCCCCGTCTCCGGCATGACCATCGCCACCCTCATGGCCACCGCCGCCATCTTCCTCGTCAAGGGCTGGACCGCCCCCGCCTTCGGCGCCCTCGCCATCACCATCGGCGGCATCGTCTGTATCGCCGCTTCCAACGCCGGCGACACCGCCCAGGACCTCAAGACCGGATACCTCATCGGAGCCACACCCTGGAAGCAGCAGCTCGCCATCATGATCGGCGTCATCATCTCCACCATCTCCATCGGCGCCACCCTCAACGCTATGAACACCGGCCTCGAAACCTTCACCCGCCTCCCCCACCCCATCCCGATGAACCTCGACGCCCTCCCCGACGGCGTCGGGAACACCGGCCACTTCAAGCGCGACCACGTCACCCTCACCGGCCCCGGTACCCCCCACACCACACCTGCCACCGCCACCACCCCCTCCCCCATTCCCAACACCCCCGTCACCACTCCTCCCGAAGCCCCCGCCCAACCTGCAAGCACCACCGGACACATTCGAAGCGACGCTGCCGGCTCCGCCCCGGCCACCGGAGATGCCGCCACCGAATCCGGTGGATCACCACGTGAAGCTCCCGCCCGTGCGGCAAGCACCGAAGCTCCCGCCCGTGTGGCGAGCACCGGCAAGGAAGAGCTCCCCTCCGCCTCCTCCTACATCCTCCTCAACGCCATCGGCTCCACCACCCTCGAAGACGGCAAATACCTCTACAACCCCGCCACCCGGGAGATCGAAGTCCAGTGGATCCAGGGCATCGGCTCCGAAAAGGCCGCCGCCCCCCAGGGCCGCCTCATGGCTACCGTCATTAACGGAATCCTCTCCCGCAAACTCCCCTGGTCGCTTGTCCTGCTCGGCGTCTTCCTCGTCATCGCCGTCGAACTCCTCGGCATCCGGTCCTTGACCTTCGCGGTGGGCGCCTACCTCTCCATCGCCACCACCCTCGCCATCTTCATCGGCGGCCTCATGCGCTGGATGGTCGACCGCGCCATGAAACAGCACGCCGCCAAACAAGCCGCCGCCACCCATCAAACCTCACTCGCCCTCTACCACTCCGACCGCAGCGCCTGGCTCGCCCGCAATCCACACTTCGACCACACCAACCCCGACCACCTCGACCCCGCCACCGGCCTCCCCGTCCCCACGGCCGTCACCCCCGCCCTCGACCAGGAGTCCGAGATCTCCCCCGGCTCCCTCTACGCCTCCGGCCTGATAGCGGCAGGAGGCATCGTCGGCCTCCTCGGCGTCTGCGTCAAACTCTACGAAGCCGCCACCGACCACACCATCCCCCGCTTCACCGACACCAACCCCCTCCACCACGACTGGGTCTCCGTCCTCGCCTTTGCCGCCCTAGCCTTCAGCCTCTTCTACTTCGCCAGAAAGCCGCTGAACGAGGTTAGTAAGTGATGCAGTACCTCGCGAGCCATTGGACCTTCTTCAAAGATTCGGCGACGCTCCTCCTTGCGTTCTTTATCGGCCTCTTCAGCCTTCTCACCTTTAAGAAGAATGCGAGAACCCGCAAAGCCGAGTTCATTCTCGAGCTCCACACTGCCTTCTTCGTCGATGAAAATAAGAAGTACAGAGACGTTCGTCGAAAGCTCGACTCCGAGGGCATTGAGGCAGACAAGGAGCGCGCCAGCTTGGTAGCGGAGGAACCGGAAGAGTTCACTGACTTCCTGAACTTCTTCGAGCTCGTCTCCTATCTCTACAAACAAAAGCATCTCTCTCTTGCGGATGTCGAAGCTTTGCTCGGCTACTATCTTTTGAAGCTCGCTCACAATCGTGAGATTCGTACCTACATTCAGGACAAGAGCAAAGGCTTCGAGCAGCTCAACACTCTGCTTTTTACTCTTGAGAAGAAAGCCCCGAGCGTTTGATGGCAGACAAGCTCTTCATCTACGGCACACTCCATCCAGATCATGCCCCGCGGGAGATCTATGACGTAGTGAAAACGCTCCGCCACCTTGGAAAGGGCACGATTCGGGGGAAGCTGTACGACCTCGGCGAGTACCCTGGAGCAGTTCTCGAAAAAGGAACTACGGAGCGAGTACAGGGAGCAGTCTTCGAGCTGCCGGACGATCCCGGAACACTTGCTAGTCTGGATCAATATGAAGATTTCCTGCCAGGTCATCCCGAAAACAGCCTCTTCGTTCGCTCGAAAACAACAGTGACACTGGCCGATGGGAGCCAGAAACGCTGCTGGGTGTACTTCTACAACCGGCCTCCAAGTGCTAAGCCGCACGCCTCTGTTTCAAAGAAGAACCGAGTCCGGACCCCTCCAGATCGCGGCGCAATTACTATCGCACCGACTCGAGCCAGGCGGACCCGCTAGCGTCGCTGCACGATGTAGACGCGTTGGTGTGAGGACGTCCATTGAGTCTCCGAGTCCTCTACCGCCCGCCCTGCCTCCCCAACTCCGCCTCAAACACCCGCTCCCTCTCCGCCACCGCCTCCCTGTACCCAGCCGGATCCACCCACACATTCGCGCCCGCCCCACCCTCCGCCTTCGCCCTCTCCAGCTTGCCCAGCATCCCGAAATAAACCCCGTGCGCCCCCAGAAAGATGTCGCACGGCAGCCCCTTCAACACCGCGAACGTCTTCCTGTAGTCCGCCGCAATCCCCGGGTACGACGCCGCCCGCCCCGGTCGGTCCACCAGCCGAAACCCCGGGTTCACATTCCAGCTCCCTACCATCACCGCGTCGTACGTCTTTACGCCATCCGTCACCCGCGTCGTCCAGGTCGTGCATCCGCGTGTATGCCCCGGCGTCTTGTGCGCCACCAGCACCGCCTCGCCCATCCTCACCTCGTCCCCGTCGTGGAGCACCCGGTCCACCTTGGCCGCCGGATACCGCGACCCGCTCCGACCATACGCAAAGTCCGTCGCACCTCCGCTCTCCACTACCTGCACATCAGCGTCCATCACCATGTACTTCGCGCCGGTCAGCCGTTTCACCTCCGCGCTCCCCGCATCATGATCCCAGTGCGCGTGCCCGATCAGCAGCACCTTGATATCCGTAAAACGGAACCCCAGCTGCTCCACACTCCGTTTGATCTGCGGCGGCGAACTCTCCAGATTCGAGTTGATCAGCACATCTCCCGCCGGCGTCACCAGCAGGTACGCCGCCAGATCCCGGCTGCCCACGTAATACAGGTTGTCCGCGATCCGGAACGGAGCGATCGGCGTCGTCCACTCCGTGTGCTCCTCCGCCCCCAGCCGCACACCGCCCGTCACCATCGCCACACCACACGCTGCTGCCCAAAGCACACCCCGCATCCCCATCATCGGCATCGCCCTCCCTCGCCTGACCCCATCCTACAAATCAGCCGGAGAAGTTGCAGGCGGACGACCCGTTTCGGGACAGCCCACCCGCGTATCCCTACCACTGGAAAGGCTTTTCCTCCGGCGATCGCCCGCCCAACCCCCGAAAAACCCAGAAATGCCCACCGGAGACGCTGGCCATCCACGTGCTCCCTGAAAGGCAGAACCTGAAACGACAGAACCTGAACCTCCCCGAGGCACACCATGTCGAAGACCAAGCCAGCAGCCACCGACCTCCCCCTCCTCCCCGCCTTCTACCTCGCGCTCCTTACCCTCGGCGCCGCCGTGCACGGCAATCCCGCCATCCTCCGCCCCGTCCTCGGCTGGGTCCACACCCTCACCATCGCCCTGGTCGCCTAGCCCGAAATTGATTTCCAGCCCGCCCGGAAATGCTCGCCAGTCTAAGCGATAATGCGGGTTATGATCAGGCCTTGTTTTCTGGTGATCGACCGGGAGTACCCCGGCAGTATCTCAACCCGCAAGCTGGTCATCGAGACGGCGAAGCTGAACGTCCTCACCGCCTACAGCGCCAAGGAAGCTCTGCAGATGCTGGACACCTTTCCCGCCGTTAGCGGTGTCGTCATCGACCTGGGCGTCGACGATATGAGATGTGATGACCTCGTGCGCGAGATCAAGGAGCGGCAATCAGAGCTGCCCGTCATCGTCATCTGCGCGCCCGGCTTCAGCGAGTGCCCGAGCGCCGATCACCAACTCGAATCCTTCCAACCCGCAAAGCTGCTCGACATCCTCAAAAAGCTGCAGCCCAAAGCTTCCGCCGAGATCGAGCAGCGTAACGAGCAGCTCAGCCGCGAGCAAGGCGCCTCCTAGCAACAGCCCCGTCGAAAGCCGCGGCCCTCTCCCGAGGCCGGGTACACCCTGTCCCGCAAACCGGGGGAACACCGCATATACTCGGTCCCATGTGGAAGAGACTGGCGTCGGGCGGTGCGGTTCTGTTGACCTTGTGCAGTACATTCGGAGCCGCGGCCGAGGGCCAGAGCAATCTGCTCGTGGTCAATCAGGGAGACCGGACCGTCAGCGTCATTAGCAGCACGTCCCGCAAGATCATCGCCACGGTTCCGGTCGGCGGTGTGACCGGTCACGAGGTGGCTGTGTCGCCCGACGGCGGTTCCGCCTTCGTTCCCATCTACGGAGACTCCGGCGTGGGAAAGCCCGGAACCGATGGCAGCACACTGGCTGTCATCGACCTGGCGGCCCGCAAGCTGCGTGGCGCGGTCGACTTCGGTCACGGAGTTCGACCGCACTGCCCGGTCTTCGACGCCGCGCGCGGCCTTCTGTACGTCACGACGGAGCTTGACCAGAGCGTCTCTGTCGTCGATCCGCGGTCACTCAAAGTGGTCGGATCCATCCCCACCGGCCAGGCCGAGTCGCACATGCTCGCGCTCTCGCATGACGGGCGCCTCGGCTACACCGCCAACGTCGGCCCCGGAACCGTGTCGGTGCTCGACCTCCAGGCCCGTCAGAAACTCGCGGTCATTCCAGTCGCCGGACAGGTGCAGCGCATCTCCATCTCGGTCGATGACCGGTTCGTCTTCACCGCGGATCAGACGCAGCCACGCATGGCCGTGATCGACACCGCATCCAGAACCGTTTCGCGGTGGATCGCGCTGCCCGGCATCGGCTACGGCGCAACGCCGACCAAAGACGGACGCTACCTGCTCGTCACCCTGCGAGAAGCCGGAAAGCTGGCCGTGGTCGACCTCCAGACCTTCACAGCAATTCGCACCCTGGACGTTGGCCATGGTCCGGTCGAGGTGCTTCTCGAACCCGGCGGACACACAGCCTACATCTCATGCCCCCTCGACGCAGCCGTCGCCGAGCTGTCCATGACCGGCGACGTCAGCGGTTGGAAGGTCGTCCGCACCATCCCCGCAGGCGTCGGAGCAGATGGCCTCGCATGGGCAGGAAAGTAGCTCCCGCCCTTCTGCTCCCGTCCTATTCTCCCCACCCTACTGCTCCCCACTGGGAGCCGGAATCGCCCGCCCCGCCGGCACCGGCCTCCCAAAGTCAGGCGTTCCATCCGGCCTCCATGTAAACGGCTGCGCACGCGGCGATCGCTTGTCCCCGCAGCCCTGGTTCGGCCCCGGGTTCGCATGGTAGATGATCCAGTTTTCCTTGCCGTCAGGCGACGTGAAAAATCCGTTATGCCCCGTCCCAAACGCCTCACCGGCCGGGTCCTGCCGAAACATCGGAATCTCCGACTTTTTCCAACTCGCCAGATCCAACAGGTCTGAGTTAGCCGTCGCTGTCACCATTCCCAGCTCGTAGTAGTTCGTCCAGCAGGCGCTTCCCGAATACACGATAAACACCTTGTCGCCATGCTGCAGAACCTCCGGCCCCTCGTTCACATCCACGTGCGGCAGGTCCTGGATCGTGCGCCCATCGTTCGCATCGAGGTCGCCCACCTTCTCCCACGCATACTGCGGCGTCGAAATCCGCGTCCGCTTCCCCTCCACCGTCCACGCATTCTTCATCTGCGCAATGTAGATCGACTGCACCCCATTCGTGTCGCCCTCCCACCCCGACCACACCATGTACATCCTTCCGCCCGTCGCTCTGCTCGGCTCGAGCACCGTCGCGTCGATCGCCCATTTATCCGTCGCGTCGCCCACCTTTCCCCGCAGCACCCATGTTCCCTTGGTCGGATCTGGCGATCCATTCTCGACGACATAGATGCGGTGATCCTCGTTGTGCCCCGCATCCGCCGCGAAGTAGATGTACCACCTGCCGCCAATCCAGTGCAGCTCCGGCGCCCACAACTCCTTCGAGTAGCTCTGCCCCGCCGGCGGTGTCCACACTACGGTCTTCTGCGCGTTCGCGAGGTCCTCGATCCGCCGCGTCTTCCAGATCGTCAGATTGCTCCCCGTCGAATTCATGTAGTAATACCAGCCATCCCGCACTACCACCCAGGGATCAGGTCCTGAACTCTTCAGCGGATTCGTCAACGTCCGGGCACCCGGATCCGCAGTCACCTGCTGCCCCATAGCGCACGCACCTCCACCAATACATAGGGACACGATCATCAGCACGCGCGAAAACGTCATCACCTTTACCTCCGGAAAAAGGGCACAAACGTACCCGCTGCACAGCATAGCAGCGTCCGTAAGTCGCCCCTGAAAAGGCCACCGGCGACCCTCCTCGGGTACACTTTCAGCAGGAGTTCTTTATGAAGCGCATCGCCCCTGTCCTGCTCTTTCTCCTTTCGCTCTCAAACCTCGGTCGTGCCGACGACGCCAGCAAGCGCGCCAAGGTTCAGGAGCTCTTCGCTCTGCTCCATGTCGACCAGGTCTCCTCGCAGATCATGGCGAATCTCGATCGGCAGATGCAGGGTCTCAGCACCCATCAGTTCGGCGCGACTCCCACCGCGGAGCAGCAGAAACAGTTCGCGGACTTCCGCACCCGCGTCGACACCATCATCCAGCAGTCCATCGGCTGGAAGAATGTCGAACCGGACTTCATCAAGCTCTACACCGATGCCTACACCGAGACCGAGGTCGACAGCTTTCTCGCGTTCTACAAGTCGCCTGCGGGCAAGGCCATGCTAACCAAGTCTCCCGAAGTCTCCAGCAAATCTGTCGCTCTCACACAGCAGCGCATGGCGTTGATTGAGCCTCAGCTCCGCCAGATGGTCGCGGACTTCGTGAAGCAGACCACCCCTGCCAGTGCCGCCCCACCCACGCTCAACAACCTTCCATCCTCGACCGTCCCGCCGCCCAGTTTCACCGTCCCGCCTCCCAAGAAGTAGCGCTGGAAAACGATCGCCCGATCGCCCGAGTGTCTGAAATCGAGGGCTACAGGTGGGAACTGCCAGCCTGTAGCCCTTACCACCCACCTCGTAGCCCCCTGCATCGAAGTGCGCATGACATCGAATTCCAGGCTGTGGTGGCAGAATGGCGTCATCTACCAGGTCTATCCGCGTTCCTTTCAGGATTCGAACGGGGACGGCATCGGCGATCTCAACGGAATCCTCTCCCGCCTCGACTACCTCCTCGAGCTCGGCATCGACGCGATCTGGATCTCCCCCGTCAACCCTTCGCCCATGGCTGACTTCGGCTACGACGTCGCGGACTACACCGGCATCGATCCGATCTTCGGGACCATGAATGACTTCGACCGGCTGATCGAGGCAATCCACGCCCGCGGCCTGAAGCTGATCCTGGACTTCGTCCCCAACCACACCTCCGACCAGCACCCCTGGTTTCTCGAGAGCCGGTCCTCCCGTACTAACCCCAAACGTGACTGGTACCTGTGGCAGGATCCAGCGCCCGGCGGGGGTGTCCCCAACAACTGGATGTCCCACTTCGGCGGCTCCGCGTGGACTCTCGACCAGCCCACAGGCCAATTCTTCTACCACTCCTTCCTCAGCGCGCAGCCCGATCTCAACTGGCGAAATCCTGCCGTCCGCGAGGCGATCGACGCGGCGATGCGCTTCTGGCTCGATCGCGGCGTCGACGGCTTCCGCATGGACGTCCTCTGGCTGCTCATCAAGGACGACCAGCTCCGGCCCAACCCCGAGAACCCCCACTGGACCCCCGGCAGCAACCCCTTCGCCCGCTTCACGCCGCTGTATACGTCCGATCGCCCCGAGACCCTCGCCATCGTCTCCGAGATGCGGTCGCTCCTGCGCCGCTACGGCAATCGCGTCCTCATCGGCGAGATCTACCTCCCGCTCCCACAGCTCGTCGCCTACTACGGCCCGGTTGCCGGCAGCGGTGATCTCCTCGGCGCCGACATGCCCTTCAACTTCCACCTCCTGCAGACACCCTGGCAGGCTGCTGACATCGCGCGCCTCATCGTGGACTACGAGCGCCTCCTTCCCCCCGGAGCATGGCCCAACTGGGTGCTCGGCAACCACGACCGCTCCCGCCTCGCAACCCGCGTCGGAAGCGCGCAGGCACGCGTCGCCGCCATGCTTCTCCTCACCCTCCGAGGCACACCGACCCTTTACTACGGAGACGAACTCGCCCTCCTCGACGGCATCATCGCTCCCGACCAGATCCGTGACCCGGCCGAAATCAACCAGCCCGGCATCGGTATGGGCAGGGACCCTGAGCGCACACCCATGCCATGGGACTCCGGCCCGGCCGCGGGCTTCACCACCGGCACACCCTGGCTTCCGCTCTCCCCCAACGCCTCCGCGGCCTCGGTCGCCACCCAGGCGCGCGATCCCCGCTCCATCCTGTCCCTCTACCGCCATCTCCTCGCCCTTCGCCGGAGCTCCCCGGCACTTCACGCAGGCGCCATCGCCGAGGTCGAAGCCCGCGACGGTGTGCTCTCCTACGGGCGTTCGGCAGGGGGGCAGCGCCTCGTGATCCTGCTCAACCTCACGGACAGTCACCAGACCGTCCATGTCCCTCCCGGCCGCGTTCTTCTCACCACCCTCCTCGACGGAGCCGGCGGCGAGGCCGAGGGCCCATTCGTCCTCGAAGCCGGAGAGGGCGTCATCCTCAATCTCGCCTAACTCCCCCCTAACTCCCCCCTGGATCTCGCCTGGATCTCGCCTGGATCTCGCCTGACCCCCCAAGTCCTCCCGCCCGCCAGCGCCGCCCCCGGGGCTGCCTTAAGCGACAATAATAAGTTCATGGGTATCGTCAAGCTCGCGCTCACCCGTCCCTACACCTTCATCGTCCTCGCGATCCTCATCCTCCTTGCTGCGCCCGTTGTTATCCTCCAGACGCCCACCGACATCTTCCCCAACATCAACATCCCCGTCGTCTCCGTCGCCTGGCAGTACACGGGCCTCAACCCGGAAGAGCTTGAGGGCCGGCTCACCACACCCTACGAAAAGGCGCTCACCGTCCTCGTCGACAACATCCAGCACCTCGAATCCACCACCGTCGCCGGCCAGGTCATCGTCAAGCTCTACCTCCAGCCCGGAGCCAGTCTCGACACCGCAAACTCCCAGGTAAGCGCAGCATCGGAGTTCCTTCTGCGGCAGCTCCCCCCCGGCATCCTTCCCCCGCAGATCATCAACTTCAGCGCGTCCAGCGTCCCCATCCTGCAGCTCGGCCTCTCCGGCGCCGGCCTCTCCGAGCAGCAGCTCAACGACCTCGGCCTCAACACCGTCCGGCCGCAGCTGACCACCGTCCCAGGCGCCGTCCTCCCCAACGTCTACGGTGGTAAACAGCGTTCGATCATGATCAACCTCGATCCGAAGCTGCTCCAGTCCAAGGGGCTCTCGCCCATCGACGTCCTCACCGCGCTCGGACAGCAGAATGTAGTCCAGCCCGGTGGAACCGCCAAGATCGGCATGGAGGAGTACGACGTCCATCTCAACTCCTCGCCCCTCACCCTTGAAGGTCTCGGCAACATCCCCGTTCGCCAGATCGGCCCCGCCACCGTCTACGTCCGGGACGTAGCCTCCGTCAGCGACGGCAACATCCCCCAGACCAACATCGTGCGCCAGGATGGGAGACGCGGCGTCCTCCTCTCGGTCCTCAAGTCAGGCAGCGCCTCGACCCTCGATGTCGTCAGCGGCATCCGCAAACTGTTTCCGCGAATCCAGCTCACCACCCCCCCCGAGCTCCGGATCAAACCCATCGGCGATCAATCCATCTTCGTCCGCGGGGCGATCAACGGTGTCATCCGCGAAGCCGTCATCGCCGCCGTTCTCACCGGCCTCATGATCCTCCTGTTCCTCGGCAGCTGGCGCAGCACCATCATCATCGCCATCTCCATCCCACTCTCCATCCTCACCTCCATCATCCTCCTCGGCTCACTCGGCCAGACCATCAACATCATGACGCTCGGCGGCCTCGCGCTCGCCGTCGGCATCCTCGTCGACGATGCCACCGTCACCATCGAAAACATCGAGCGCTACCTCGAAGCCGGCCTCCCCCTCCACGACGCCATCCTCGAGGGCGCCGCGCAGATCTCGGTCCCCGCCCTCGTCTCCACCCTCTGCATCTGCATCGTCTTCCTCCCCATGTTCTTCCTCAGCGGTGTCTCGCGATACCTCTTCGTTCCCCTCGCCGAGGCCGTCGTCTTCGCCATGCTCGCGTCCTACGTCCTCTCCCGGACGCTTGTGCCTACCCTGGCCATGTACATGCTCAAGCCGCATGACACCCATGCCGCACCGTCACAGGGCCTGCTCGCGAGATTTCAGCGCGGCTTCGAACGGCGCTTCGAGGGCGTTCGCAGCGGCTACCAGGACATCCTCGCGCGTCTCGTGGAGGCCCGCGTTCTCTTCGTCCCGGTCTTCCTCCTGATCTGCCTCTGCGCCTTCGTCCTTCTCCCCTTTCTGGGACAAAACTTCTTCCCTGGCAGTGACAACGGCGCATTCATCCTTCATCTCCGGGCCCGAAGCGGAACCCGCATCGAGGAGACCGCCAAGCTCTGCGACCTCGTCGAGCAATCGATCCGGCAGACCGTCCCCACCTCCGAGGTCGACAACATCCTCGACAACATCGGCCTTCCCTACAGCTCGCTCAACTTCCAGCACGCCACCTCCGGCCTGATCGGAGCCGGAGACGCCGACATCCTCGTCTCCCTCAATGAGAAGCACCACCCCACCGTCGACTACGTCCGCGTCCTTCGGGCAAAGCTGGTCCACCAGTTCCCCGGAACCATCTTCTACTTCCTTCCCTCCGACATCGTCACCCAGATCCTGAACTTCGGCCTGCCCGCGCCCATCGACGTTCAGATCGACGGCACGGATATCGCCAGCAACCGCACCGTCGCGAACACCATCCTGGCGCAGATGCGGCAGGTGCCGGGTCTCGCCGATCTCCGCATCCAGCAACCCAACGACTACCCGGTCCTCAACATCGCCGTCGATCGCACCAAGGCCTCGCAGGGCGGGTATACGGAACGCGACGTCGGTGGCAGCGTTCTCAACATCCTCAGCGGCAGCACCCAGCTCACGCCGCAGTTCTACCTCAATCCGAAGACCGGCACCACCTACGCCATCGTGGCCCAGACCCCGCAGTACAGCATCCAGTCGCTCAACGATCTCCAGAACATTCCCATCACCGCGCCCGCGGCCAAGCGCCCCGAGATCCTCGCGGATGTGGCACAACTCAGCCGCGCATCCGAGATGCAGGTCGTCACCCACTACAACATTCGCCGCACGGTCGACATCTACGGCAACATCCAGGATCGCGATCTGGGCGCGGTCGCGAAGCAGATCGACCGCATCGTCAAGGCAAACGAAAAGTCTCTGCCGCGCGGCAGCTTCATCCATGTGCGCGGGCAGATCGAAACCATGCGCAGCTCCTACCTCGGCCTGCTCAGCGGCCTCGCCTTCGCCATCGTTCTCGTCTACCTGTTGATCGTTGTCAACTTCCAGTCCTGGCTCGACCCCTTCATCATCATCACCGCGCTCCCCGCCGCGCTCGCCGGCATCGTTCTCTTCCTCTTCCTCACCCGCACCACGCTCAGCGTTCCCGCGCTCATGGGCTCCATCATGTGCATGGGCGTCGCGACCGCGAACAGTATCCTGGTCGTCTCCTTCGCCAAGGAACGGCTCGATCGCCACGGGGACGCCGTCGCCGCCGCGCTTCAAGCCGGCGCAACCCGCTTCCGCCCCGTCGTCATGACCGCGCTCGCCATGATCATCGGCATGATCCCCATGGCGCTCGGAGCCGGAGAAGGTGGCGAACAGAATGCCCCGCTAGGCCGCGCCGTCATTGGAGGCCTCTTCTGCGCAACCTTCGCCACGCTCCTTCTCGTGCCCGCTGTCTTCAGCCTTCTGCACGGCCGCGGCAGATCGGCCCATGTGCTCGCCCATGTGCGCGAAGGCACGTCCGCTGCACACATCACCACCCGCGCCTAAACGACGCTGCGCCACCCGGTCGAAACCCCGGAGACCATCTCCGGTTAACAGATACTATCTCCGGTTTAACATCGAGGAGTTCTATGCCGACCGAATTCAAATCGACTACAACCACCCCGGCCGCCCCCCCAGCCACGCACAGCCCGCCGGGCATTGCCCCGCATCTCCCAGACCGTACCCAGCCCGCCTCCCAGCCCGCCGCCTCCAAACGCGGTCTCTCGCGCGGTGCCTGGATCGCCCTGGCTCTCGTCGCGCTCGCCCTCGCCGTTGTCATCGCGGCAGGCATCCTCAGCCGCGCGGCCGCCGAACACAGTCTCAAGCAGCGCACCGAAGAGACCTCCATCATGACCGTCGCCGTGACCCACCCCGTCGCGGCCAGGCTCACACCCGAGATCGCCCTCCCCGGCAGCACCCAGGCCTTCACCGATACGCCCATCTACTCGCGAACCAACGGCTACCTCAAGCATTGGTACTTCGATATCGGGGCGCGCGTCAGAAAGGGCCAGCTCATGGCGCAGATCGAGACGCCTGAGATCGACCAGCAGCTCCAGGTCGCCGAGGCCGATCTCAAGAGCTCGCAGGCAAACCTCAACCTCGCCAGGACCACCGCGGCCCGCTACCAGAGCCTCCTGAAGACAAACTCGGTCTCCCGCCAGGAGACCGATCAGGCCACCAGCGGTGCCGAGGCCAGGTCCGCCGCCGTCGACGCCTCCATGGCCAGCGTCCGCCGCCTCCAGCAGCTGCAGTCCTTCGAAAAGGTCTACGCTCCCTTCGACGGAATCGTCACCGCCCGCAACACCGACCTCGGCGCCCTCATCGACGCCGGATCGGCCGGCTCCTCGCCCAAGGAGCTCTTTCACCTCGCCGCCATCGGACAGATCCGCGTCTACGTTCCCGTCCCTGAGGTCTACGCCTCCGATATCGCGGCCGGCGCCAGGGCCTACCTCACCCTCGACGAGTACCCCGGCCAGACCTTTAGCGGTGTGATCGCGCGAAACTCGAGCGCCATCGATCCCGCCTCGCGAACCCTCAACGTCGAGGTCGACGTCCCCAACGCCGCCGGCAAGCTGCTCCCGGGCGCCTACGTCTTCGTGCACTTCAACACCGCAACCCATCCGGGCGGCTTCACCGTCCCCTCGAACACGCTGCTCTTCCGCAGCGAAGGCCTGCGCGTCGGCGTCGTTCGCAACGGACGCGTCAAGATGGTGCCCATCACCATCACCCACGACGCCGGCTCGCTGGTTGAAGTCCGGTCCGGCCTCGAGGCCAGCGACCAGGTCATCCTCGATCCATCCGACTCGCTCACGGACGGACAGGAGGTTCGCGTCAGCTCAGACAAGCCCGGGAGCCCGCGATGAGATCTGGCAGACCGCTTCTCAGGCCCCTCCTCGCAGCTCCCCTCGCCGCGGCTCTTCTCTCCGGCTGCATGGTAGGCCCCAGGTACGTGAAGCCCACCGCACCGGTCGCACCGGAGTTCAAGGAGGCAAAACCGGCTTCGGGCGAAGACGCTGCCTGGCGCTCCGCGCAACCCTCCGACCAACTTCCAAAAGGTGACTGGTGGAAGGTCTTTCGCGACCCGGATCTCGACGCGCTCGAACCTCAGATCCTCACCGGAAATCAAAACATCCGCATCGCCGATGCCAACCTCCAGCGCGCTCGAGCCCAGATCCGCGTCAATCGCGCCGCGCTCTTCCCCACCCTCGGTGCATCTCCCTTCGCAGGCGCCGAACGAGTCTCCGCGAACCGCCCCTACTTCAACTCGGCCTCCGCCAACAACGGCGTCGCTGACCTCCAGCTTCCCCTCGACGTGAGCTGGGAAATCGATCTCTTCGGACGCATACGTCGAGGCGTCAACATCGCGCGGCAGGACGCGCAGTCCAGCGCAGCCGATCTCCAGAACGTCCTTCTCTCGCTCGAGGCGGAACTCGCCGTCGACTACTTCGAACTGCGAGCCGCAGACGCCGAAAAAAAGCTCCTCAACGACACCGTGGCCCAGTACCAGGAGGCCTTCCGCGTCACCAACAATCGCTTTGAAGGCGGTGTCGCCGCCAAGTCCGACGTGTCGCAGGCACAGACACAGCTCCAGGCAGCCAGGGTCCAGGCGGCCGACGTCGACATCCGTCGCGCGCAATACGAGCATGCCATCGCCGTCCTCATCGGCAGGCCTCCCTCCGCCTTCAACCTCCCTCTCCTTCCCCTCGGTGCGCAACCCCCCGTCATCCCTCCCGGTCTCCCGTCCGATCTGCTCGAACGACGTCCCGACATCGCCTCCGCCGAACGTCGCGTCGCTGCCGCGAACCAGCAGATCGGCATCGCCCGTGCCGCCTTCTTCCCATCGCTCGCCCTCTCCGGCCTCGTCGGCCTCGAAAGCACCTCGGCAGCGAACCTCCTCAACCGCTCGAGCTTCGTCTACTCCCTCGGTCCCACGCTCGGCCAGACCTTCTTCGATAGCGGACGTCGCGCTGCCATCTCGGAGCAGGCCTACGCCACCTACAACTCCGAGACCGCCCTCTACCGGCAGACCACCCTCGCCGCCTATCAGCAGGTCGAGGACAACCTCGCCGTCCTCCGCATCCTCGCCGAAGAGGCCGAGCAGCAGCGTCAGGCGACCGCAGCCGCGCAGGAGGCCCAGCAGATCTTCAACAACCGCTACGTCGGCGGCGTCGATACCTACCTCCAGGTCATCACCGCCCAGACCGCCGCCCTCACCAATGAGCGCAACGACATCGACATCATGCGCCGCCGCATGGACGCCAGCGTCCTCCTTATCAAGGCGCTCGGCGGCGGCTGGAACGTAGCTCAGCTCCCGAAGTTCTAGCCGCCTCACATCCCCCGCCGCCCGTCGCCCTCCCTCCCAACGCCGGCCCCAGCAACACTGGTAGCATGGCATTCCTATGGACGCCTTCAGCGCCGCCCGCCGCGATCTCCTCAAGCTCTCAAGCCTCGGCCTGCCGGCGCATCCGCACCCTTCACCTCATTCTTCTCGGGCGATGCTCCGCTATCCACTTCCCCGCCGCGGGGCATGTTCTTCGACGTTCGAAGCTTCGGGGCAACCGGTGACGGAAAGACCCTCGACACACCCCCTGCACCCGGAGGCCGCCGAACGAAGGCCACACCCCACGTCCTTCCGCCCAGAGGCGCCAGCCTCCCATTTCGGCGATACTGAATAGCAATCATGCATCTGGACTTCCTTGGCACCCTCACCCGCACCCACATGTGCGGCGATCTCCGGCCCGCACAGGCCGGCGAAGACGTCGTGATCATGGGCTGGGTCAACCGCCGCCGCGACCACGGCAACCTTATCTTTCTCGACGTCCGCGACCGCTCCGGCATCACCCAGATCGTGCTCGACCGTGAGCGCTCCGACGAAGCCCATCGCAAGGCCGAGGCCGCCCGCCCGGAGTTCATCGTCGCCATTCAGGGCAAGGTCCGCCGCCGCGCCCAGGGGCTCGAAAACCCAAACATGCCGACCGGCGAAGTCGAGGTCCTCGCCTCCAATCTCCTGCTTCTCAACGACGCGAAAACCCCGCCCTTCTCGCCCTCCGAAGACGCCATCGGCAACGAGGAGGTTCGCCTCAAATACCGCTATCTCGACCTCCGCCGCGCCGACATGCAGCAGAACTTCGCCCTGCGTAGCCGCGTTGCCATGGCCATCCGCAACTACCTCGTCGGCGAAGGCTTCCTCGAAATCGAAACCCCCTTCATGACCCGCTCCACCCCCGAAGGTGCGCGCGACTACCTCGTCCCCTCCCGCGTGCACGCCGGCCACTTCTACGCCCTTCCGCAGTCGCCGCAGATCTTCAAACAGATCCTCATGATCTCCGGCTTCGACCGCTACTTCCAGATCGCCCGCTGCTTCCGCGACGAAGACCTTCGCGCCGACCGCCAGCCCGAGTTCACCCAGATTGACCTCGAAACCACCTTCCCCCAGCAGACCACCATCTTCCGCATCGTCGAAGGCTTCCTGACCGCGGCATTTGCAACCTCCGGAGTTACACTCTCCAGCCCCTTCGCCCAAATGACCTATGACGAGGCCATCAGGCGCTATGGGATAGACAAGCCCGACATGCGCCTGCCCGCCCTCGTCGACCTCTCCGACACCCTGACCCCGGAGCTCCGCACCAGCCTCAAGATCGAACAGACCCTTCCCGTTCTCGGCTTCACCGTTCCTCGCGTCGGCGCGCTGAGCGGAACCCAGCGCCGCGCACTCGCCGATGAGATTCGAAGCTTCTTCGAAGGCTCCGGCCTCGACTTCCTGGATGTCGCCCGACTTCGCACCAACGAAGCCTTCCATCCCCTCGCAGAGGCAATCGGAGCCAAATTAAACGCGGAGCAGGTGGTCTTTGCCGGGGAGAACTTCACGACCGAAGACCTCGCCATCGTCATCACCCCCAAACCCGGCACCCCCGCGAAGTGGAACCACGACCCGCAGTGGATCTACAAAAAGGTCGGTGCCCTCCGCCTCGATCTGGCCCGCAAGTTCGCCGACAAACACAAGCTCTTCGAAAAGAAAGGCACCGCAAACGATTACAAATTCGTCTGGGTCACCGACTTCCCCATGTACGAGTGGAACGAGGAGCACCAGAGCTGGGACGCCGCCCACCACCCCTTCACCTCACCGCATGAGGACGACATCACCTCCGGCCGTCTCGTCTCCGACAAGGGCGCCGTTCGCGCCCTCGCCTACGACATCGTCCTCAACGGAACCGAACTCGGCTCCGGCTCCATCCGCATTCACCGCAAAGACGTCCAGGCCGAGATTTTCCGTTCCTTGGGAATGTCCGACGAAGAGGCGAAAGAACGCTTCGGCTTCTTTCTCGACGCGCTCGAATACGGCACACCGCCTCACGGCGGCATCGCCCTCGGCCTCGATCGCATCGTCATGATCCTCGCCGGCGCACAGAGCCTTCGAGAGGTCATCGCCTTCCCCAAGACCGCCAAAGCCATCGACCTCATGGTCGACGCCCCAACCCCCGTCAGCGAGCAGCAACTGCGCGATCTCAGCCTCAAAATCGTGACCCGAAGCTGATTGGGGAGGTCCTCCGCCTGATCGGGATGCGTTCGCCTGGGCGCACCCTAGTTCATCCAGCGCTTGTCGTTCTCCCGCCGCATCTTCTCCCGCTCCGTCAGCGCCGCGCGATTCTCCACCGTGTCCGGGTCGACGTAGCGCCCATCCTTGTCGAAGTGCACCTCGCGATTCTGCTTGCGCATATAAACCTCGAACTTCCTCGCCGCGCGCCTGCGCTTCCACCGGTAGTAGTCGTTGCGCATCCCGAACATCTGCTCGGTCAAGCCGAACGCCAACCCCCGCCGGGGAGCGAAGCGCACGTACAAAAATCCGCACAGCGCGCCCGCCAGTTGCAGCAGCGCGCTGAAGCTGTCCGCCTGCTTCAACAGGATCGCCACCGCGATCAGGATGTAGATCGCCACCATGTACTTCGCCTTCAGCCGGAGCACGAACCACAGCAGAAACTCCTGGTCTCCGAACAGCATCGCAATCGCAATCATCAGGCCGAAGATGCCCGCCCATGGCCCAAACGCAGCCGACGCAGGGTTCAGACCAAACACGCGCGTGAACGATACCGCCGCCGCCACCAGCGCGCCCCCGATCACCGACACCCCATACAGCTCCGCAACCCATCGCCCACCGTAGGTGCTCTCCAGCAGCGATCCCGTGAACCACAGCGTCAGCATGCTGAACAGGATTCCTAGAATCCCCTGCTGAATCAGCGAGTACGTTCCAAGCTGCCAGATCTCGCCGCGCAGCAAAGCCTTCGGCACCAGGATCATGTGCGCGACGACCGCGTCCACCACCGGCCGTGAGACCCAGGAGAGAATGGCAATCGCAAAGAACACCCCCACGTTCAGAAGGATCAGCCGGCGCGTCATGCCGGCGAAGGGTGGGAGGTTCAGCGTTGTGGCTTGCGAGCGGCGCATATGAAGATAAGACGAACGCGGCCCTGACACCGCGCCCCTCCTATTTGACCACGCCCGACAGTCTTCCCTCCACCCCGGCCCCAGCCGCTCCCAGCCGTTTCCCAGGCCGCGGCCTACTCCTTGGCGGCCGCCGGGGGGCGCATCGCCGGTGCAACCCTCGCGACCGGCAGCGGCAGCACCGCCACGCTCCGGTGACCCGCCGCGTCCACCGACCGCACACCAAAAACGACGTTGTCCTTGGAGATCGGCAGCTTCACCTGCACCTCCGCCCCCCTCGCCGCCGGCACGTCCTGCACCGTCGTCCATAGCGGCTCGTCCGTCGCCCTCCACACCACCTGGAAGGCCGTCCCTGCCGGAGCACCCTCCGGCACCTCCCAGGTCAGCTCCGTATTGTTATCCAGCGCCTGCGTCAGGATGTGCGCGTTGCGCGGAGCTCCCGGCGCAGCCGCCAGGTCGGCCAGCATCGCCGCATTCATCCGCGCAACCTCCGCGACGTAGCCGAAGTCCACAAACTTCAGCAGATCGCCGTACTCCACCCCGTTCTCCGTACGCACATTCTGGTGCTGATGATCGAAGTTCTCGCGCCACTCCGTGATCCGCACCGCCGTGAATCCCTCCAGGTTGAAGCTCGTATGATCGCCCCCGCGCAGAAAGCGATCGCTCCGAAAGATCAGCACCGGGTGAAACACCGCGGCACTCTGGCTCCCGTCCGAACTCGCCTTCCCCGCCCCCGCGAAGTAGCTTCGGCTGACGTCCACAATCGCCCGCGCCAGCTCCCGCGACGACGAATCGCTCTCCGCGCCCAGCCTCTCGATCGCGCTCACCCGCTCCGCTGTCGCCGAGGCTGGAACCCCCTCCGAAAAGATCCGCACCGCCGTCTTGTCCGCCATGGTGTCCCCCGGCGTCGTGTCTCCGCCCACAATATCGTTGTTCAGCACCGCGTCCAGCTGCCATCCCTCGCGCCTGGCAAGCTGCGCCAAATGCCTGCTTCCATTCAACCCCTGCTCCTCGCCCGCCACCGCGACGAAGACGATCGTCGACGGAAACTTCGCCTGGCTCAGCACCCGTGCGCACTCGAGCGACACCGCCACGCCACTGGCATCGTCGTTCGCCCCCGGTGCCGCATCATGCGTGTTGAAGTTGTCCGAGTTCCGCGAATCGTAATGCCCTGTCACCAGCACCCGTCGCGCAGCCTGCGCCGGATCCGTCCCCTTCAATACCGCATACACGTTGGTCAGCTTCGTCGGCTGCCGGATGCGCGAGTTCGCCGCCGACGACCCCGGCTCCGTGTAGACGTCGCGCTTCACCTCAAGGCAACCTCCGCAAGCCGCCGAGTAGCGCTCAAACTCCGACGCAATCCAGTCCGCCGCCGCGTTTGCTCCCGTTCCCGGCTTCAGATCCGTCTCCATGCTCGAAAGGGTGCTGCGGTTCTTAAAGCTCACCAGCCTCTCGATCGTTGCCTGAATGCGCTGCGGCGATACCTGCTTCAGCGCCGCCGCAATCACCGGGTCCGCGGGAAGCGGCGCCAGCGGCCTTCCCCCCGGAGTCTGTGCCTGCATCGAACCTGCACAGGCGAAGCCGATCACCCCACCCACAACCAGACAAAACCTGCAGCCTGCACTATGCATCTTTCCCTCCAGGACCTCAGATTCATCCCTCCGCTTGACGGCGAAAGGTATGGCCGATAGAAAATACCCTAGCGGGGCTGATCCAGTCCGTCCCAACATCCTATAAGCAGCTCCCCAACCAGCAGCAATGGAGGCACCCGCAATGGCTGTAGTCTGCCCTGAATGCGACAATCCGATCACCGTCAACGTGGACGAGGTCGACGAAGGAGAAACCGTGCAGTGCGACGAATGCGGTCTGGACCTCGAGGTCGTTTCGCTCGACCCGCTGGAGCTCGCCGCAATCGATAACACCGGCTACGACGACGAGGCCGAGTCGCCCGTCGAAGAAGAGGAAGATGAGTAGAAAAGCGTATACTTAGTAGATGAAGTCACGCTCTGCATCAGCATCAAAACACGTCAAAACTGCCCTCCTCCTGCTCTCCTCCTCCATGCCTTGGATCGCCCTCCCCGCCACCCTGAACGCCATCTCCTTTTCGGCGCGGCAGAGAGGTCCCGTGCAGCGCGTCGTCCAGGGCAAGGTCACCGACAAGGGTGACGCCCCGCTTAGTGGCGCCATCGTCTACCTCAAGGACGACCACACCCTCTCCGTGAAAAGCTTCATCTCGGATGACAATGGTGGATACCGCTTCGGTCAGCTCTCCCAAAGCACCGACTACGAGGTCTGGGCGGAGGCGTCCGGCAAGAAAAGCGCCATCAAGTCCATCAGCTCCTTCGATAACAAGAACGACATCGTCATCAACCTGAAGATCGACACCGGCAAGTAGGCCGCAGCATCCTCCGCCAGACCTCGAACAGGGCTGCCGCAGCTTCCCGGAAGCACATCTTGCCTGCCCCACCCCGTACCAACGCGGCATAGGCATAAGAACAACGTCCACGCTCACTCGCCCCCGTTCACTCCGCAAGCACCCGGTCCCCGTGGCTCGGCGGCCGGCTGATCACCAGAAACCTCGCGTCGTCTCCGCTCCGGTTTATCGCCTGGTGCCGCGCACCGGGCGCAATCTCAATCCCGTCAGCCTCCCGCAGCGCATGCTCCTGCCCCTCAAGCTCCAGCACCAGCTCGCCGGCAAGCACATAGAAAAATTGCTGCGAACTCCGGTGAAAATGCCTCGCCTCCGCGCTTCCCGCAGGCATGCGCTCCTCGATCACACTCAGATCAGGCCCGCGCAGGAGATGCCATCCGTCACACGCCCGCCCTCCCCGCCTCCCCATGTGTAATGCTCCGCACATCCCCGGCTCACCGGCATCCGCCCCAACGTCATCGTCCCACCTCCATCCCGCTCCCACTGCACGAACCAGCTCCGCAAGAGAGAATCGCGATCCTAACACCCGCCTAGGACGCCTCGCCCGAACCCACACATTGGAGAACAAACGGCGAACAGGAGTACCCTCAAAGACAGCTATGACCTCGGCCCCCCAGCCCGATCGCTTCAGCTTCCTCCACATCGATCTCAATAGCTTCTTCGCGTCCGTCGAGCAGCAGCTCCACCCCGAGTTCCGCAATCGCCCGCTCGCCGTCGTCCCCACCATGGCCGATACCACCTGCTGCATCGCCGCCAGCTACGAGGCGAAGGCCCTCAAAATCAAGACCGGAACCCAGGTCGGCGAGGCCAAAAAACTCTGCCCGGAGATCATCCTCGTCGAGGGCAACCACACCACCTACGCCGAGTTCTCGCACCGCATCGCCGCCGCCGTCGAGCGCTGCTGCCCCGTCGCCCATACCCCGTCCATCGACGAGATGGTCTGCCAGCTCATCGGCCGCGAGCAGGAGCCGCCCGCCGCTCGCAAAATCGCCCTCGCCATCAAGCAGGCCATCCGCGAGGACGTCGGTGAAACCCTCCGCTGCTCCGTCGGCATGGCCCCCAACCGCTACCTCGCTAAAATCGCCTCCGACATGCAGAAGCCCGACGGCCTCATCGGTCTCCTGCCCTCCCAGCTGCCCCGCGCCATCGCCCACCTCGATCTCCGCGACCTCCCCGGCGTCGGCGCCAGGACCGAAGCCCGCCTCAACACCCGCGGAATCACCACCATGCAGCAGCTCCTCGATCTCGACCGCGCCGGCATGCATAAACTCTGGGACTCCGTCTGGGGCGACCGCCTCTTTCACTGGCTTCGCGGCGCCGCTACCGGGGACGACGGTGCTCCCATCCCCTCCGACCTTCAGAAATCCCTCGGTCATTCCCACGTCCTCGGCCCCCAGCACCGCTCCGAGCAGGGCGCCTGGGCCGTCGCGCACAAGCTCCTCCACAAGGCCGCCATGCGCCTCCGCATGGAGCACTTCTACACCGGCTCGCTCGCCGTCAGCATCCGCTTCGCCCTCACCCCGCAACAGGCGTCCCAGGCAAAGGCGTCCCAGGCCAAATCTGCAGCCGGCCAAAAGAAGGTCCAGCAGCATTTCTCCGGCCTCAAGCACTCCGGATGGGCCATGGAGGCACGCTTCCGTGACTGCCAGGACACCCTCACCCTGCTCGAAATCCTGCGCAGTCTGTGGGCGAAACGACCCACCGGCCCCGAGTTCGAGAGACCCTTCTTCGTCGGCATCACCCTCCGCAACCTCATCCCTGAATCCGAACACCAGGCCGAACTCTTTGCCGACCCCAACAACCGCGCGGATCTCTCCGCCACCATGGACAAGCTCAACCTGAAATTCGGCCACACCACCGTCCACTTCGCCGGCATGCTCCCCGCCCGAGACTCCGCCCCCACCCGCATCGCCTTCACCCAGATCCCCGTCCAGTACGGCGTCGACTACATGTAGGCCGCTCTCCACGCCCCTACCCGCATCCGAACCGGAACAGGAGTTCCCCCATGAAGCTCGCGCCATCCTTACTCTCCCCAGCCCGCCTCCCAGCCCGATCCCTCGCCATCGCCACCCTTGCCCTTGCCGCGAGCGTCGGCTGTAACAAAAAGGCCGACACCGCCCCCAACTACACCGGCGCCATCAACACCTACTACAGTGCGCACCCGGTCTGCCTCTGGGATGCCCCCAGGCAACTCCCCGCCCAGGCAAATACGTCCGGCGGCTCCCCCAAAACCTCGGAGTTCGACGCCCTCGTCGATCAGGGCCTCCTCGTCCGAACCACCGCCGAAAAGAAGGTCTTCATCGTCGCTTCCAGGCAGGTCAACAACTACGACCTGTCCGACAAGGGTCGCTCCGCCTGGACCGCCGACCCGCAGCAGCCCGGCTTCGGAAACTTCTGCTACGGTCATCGCAAGGTCTCGATCATCGACAGCTCCACCCCGTCCACCGCCGACTCCGGTGCCACCACCGAGGTCGCCTTCCACACCACCCTGGAAGGAGCCCCCGGCTGGGCCACCGCCGCCGAGACCCTGAACGCCTTCCCCAACCTCCACACTGACCTCTCGGCCGCGCAACCCGCCCAGGCGACCCTCATCAACACCAGCAAAGGTTGGCAGGTCGTCTCCACCGCCAGCTCCGCACGGCGCAGCCCCGTCAGTAGCCCCGCCAGCAGCGTCGATGGACAAATCGTGAAATAGCAGATCAGGTAGCCGATACTGCCGCAGTTCAAATCCTGTAGCCAGCGCAGCCCCTGCAGCAGCACAGCTCCTGCAGGGGCGCAGCCTCCACTCTCCGTGCCTTCCCCCAAAGCCTAGTCCTCGGGACCATCCTCTCCGTCACGCCCGTTCAACCGCCTCTGCGCCGCCGCAAAGCTCGTCATCTCGTATCCCTCCGGAGGCACGCCCCCCGCCAGATACCGCACAAAGTAGTCCCACCGTCGCCGCATCATGTACGGCGACCCCGCGCCATATCCGTGGTGCACATTCGGAATCAGCAGGAGATCGAAGTCCTTGTTCGCCTTGATCAGCGCATCCACCAGCAGCAGCGTGTTGTTCGGCGGAACGTTGTCGTCCATCGTCCCGTGCGCCAGCAGCAGATGCCCCTTCAGGTTCTTCGCGAAGTTCTGATTCGCCTGGCTGTCGTAGTTGCTCTTCCCGTCCGCCCCCACCACCTCCACCCCCGCCCACTTCTCCGCCCAGTCATCCTCGTAGTCGCGCTGGTCATGGTTCCCGCTCTCTGCAATCCCTACCTTGAAGAACTCCGGATAGTGCAGCATCGCCGCACCCGTCGCATTGCCGCCGCCCGAGTGCCCCCACATTCCCGCCCGCCCGAGGTCCATCCACGGATACTTCGTCGCCAGCTCCTTCATGCCCGCCACCTGGTCCGGCAACGTATTGTCGCCAAGATCACCGAAGTACGCCTCGTGAAACGCCTTCGACCGCGACGGCGTCCCCATTCCGTCCAGGCAAACGACCACGAATCCCAGCTCCGCCAGCGCCTGGTTGTCTCCATGCGCCGCACTGAACCCGCGGCTTCCGCACGACCCGATCTGCGGCCCCGGATACACATAGTTGATGACCGGATACCTCTTTCCCGCATCGAAGTCCGTCGGCTTGAATAGGAACCCGTAAATGTCAGTCTTCCCGTCGCGGCCCTTCACGGACACCTGCTCCAGCGGCTTCCACCCCGCCGCCACCAGCTTCGAGATGTCCTGCTTCGCCACCCCCGCCGTAACCTTTCCCTCACCATCCCGAACCACCGTCACCTGCGGCTCCGTCGGCGTACTCGCAATGTCCACGAAGTAGAGCCCGTCCGGCGATGAGGTGATCGCATGATCCTTCTCCTCCGCCGTCAGCAGCTTCAGACCGCTCCCGTCAAACCCAACGCTGTAGTAGCCCCGGTAGTAGGGGTTCCAGCCCTTCTCCCTCCCCACGCCAACAAACCAGATCCGCCGCGCCCTCTCATCCACCGCCAGGACCTGCGTCACATTTCCCTCACCCTTTGTCATCGGGCTCTTCAGCTTCCCCGTTTCCGCGTCGTACAGGTACATCTGCCCCCATCCGTCGCGCTCCGAAAACCACAGGAACTCGTTCGTCTTCGAGAGGTAGCGCCAGTTCACCTTGCCGTCGCCGCTCTCGAAGAACTTCGGGGCCGTCTCCGTATACACCTCGCGCACATCGCCACTCTGCGCATCCGCGATCCGCAGCCACTCCTGCCTGTGATCCCGCGACGTGGAGACAAACGCCACGTGACTCCCATCCTCCGCCCACTGCACATCCTCCCACCCGCCGTCGCAGCTCACGTCATCGCAGATCGTCGACCGGTGCTGATCCGGCGGCATCTTGAACCGCACCACCTTTCTCCGGCCCACGTCAATCACTACCCGCTCGATCATCGTCACCTCCTTGTCGCCCACCAGCGGATACTTCCACGTTTCGAGCTTCGGGTGACGGTTCGTCACCGGAAGGAGGTACATCTCGCCCGTCTTCCGCTGGTCCTGCTGAAACGTCGCGATCTTCTTGGAGTCAGGCGACCACACCAGAATCGCCGCATCGCTGTGCTTCCAACCCGCGTTGTCCGTCGCATACCCGAAGTCCTTCACGCCATCCTTTGTCAGCTGCGTCTCGTTGCCGCTCTTCACGTCCCGCATCCACAGATTCCAGTCGCGGATAAACGCCGCCTTCAGCTTGTCCGGCGACACCACCTCATTCGTCGCCGCTCGCCTCCTCCCTCCCGCAGCCGCATCCTCGCCCTTCCCCGGCTCCGCCACGCACACCACCTCAGCCAGAATGTCGCAGCGCAGTCGCGACCCCGCCACCAAAACGATCGCCTCCTCCTTCCCCCTATCGAAGAGAATCTCCGGCACCAGAAGTAAGTGCTCGTCCACCTTCGCCCCTGGCTTCGCCGCAAGCACCGCCGCCGCCAGCCTCGCGTGGTCGAACGCCGGAGCCGACCTCCCCTTCGCCGCATCGACCAGCAGGTACGTAAACCCCTCCGGCCCGCGATCCCGATACCAGAACCGATCCCCCTCCACCCACACCGGATGCTCCACCGTGTGATACACCAGCGGCGTCACGTTATACGCCAGCATCCTCTCCGCCCGCGCATAATCCGCCGCCGTGTACTGCCGGCCCACCTGCCCCCGCCCAACTCCGCTCGCCGCCAACCAGCAGATCAAACCAAAACCCTTTTGTGCAAACCAAAGCTTTCCCAGACGCATGAATCTCATTTCCAACCGGCCAGGCCGGCTTCGGAGGTTTGAAGGGATATCCGAAACAGTCTACCGCCAGAGCTGCCCTGCCCCGGCATCGGCGCGGCGCAAAGCGGCCCGCTCAATTGCGCCGGCTTAGGACCTGTCTCGTTGGTCTGCTGTAAAAAGTCAGACGACTAACGTTACAGTGGTCCGCAGGAGATCACGTCCTTGCAAGCACTCGCCGAGAAGCTGATGGCCGCCCTGCCCATGTTTGGCCGCCAGATGCTCGCGCTTCTTCTCGGTCCCAAAACCGCCGTCCTTCAGCAGGATCTCGAATCCGATTCGGCGCTCCAGCAGGCCCTCACCTTTCTCGCAGTCTCCTTCGGGATCGCCTACATCGCCCAGATTCCCTTTCTCCCCGACAAGGGAAACAAGGAGCTGATGTTCGGCGTGCTCGCCATTCAGTCGGCGTTGTCCTTTGCCTTGAACGTCGCGTTGGCCATCCTGGCGTGGAAGCTCGTGGGAGCGAGGCTCGCCTGGAGGAAGGTGGTCGTCGCCACATGCTACTTCTGCGGCGTCTCGACCATCCTCTTCCTTTTCCTCTATCTGATCGCTGCAGGAACCTTCAAGGCTCTGGACCCTGTCGGCTTTCAGCAGGTGATGAGCAACACTGTTGCAGACCCAATCGACATGCTGAAGAGCAGCGGTTTCAGAGCGTTCTGGGCCCTGATCGGCGTCGCCTTGCTCGCAGCCTACGCCTGGATCTTCTGTGTCTGGGGAGCCTATCGCGAGCTCCTGCAATTTACCCGGACGCGATCGGCCATCGCCCTCTCGTTCTTCATCGTCTTCAGCCCGCTCCTTCTGCTCGTTCAGGTGCTGATCGGCGCCGCAGTCGCCCCCTCCCGAACCGGCCCGGCCGTGCCCGCCAATCTTGTCGGGATGTGGCAAACCATCCAGCAGACCGACTCCAATGGCATTCACTCGAGCGACATCCTCGCCTACAAATTCGAAGCGCCAGACTCTAGAATGGCCGCGACCGGCACTTACTTCATGATCAAAATGCACGCTTCCGCCCTGGGCAAGTGCCTGGTCCAGTCGGGGCAGAGGGAGTTAGGCCGCATCGTCATCAGCGGCTCTAACCTCACGCTCGTTCCACAGCAGCGCATCCAGTCCGCCGGGAACAGTTGCACGGGAAAGAATGAGGAAGCCCCCATGGACCTCAGCAAAACCGAGTACCAGTTCAAAGTCGACCAGCAGCCCACCGGCTGGACCCTCTGCCTCAGCGATCGCTTTGGCCAAACCTGCCTCTCCCCAAAGAAGCCCACACCGTAGCCGCGAACCAGGCACCTAGGAAGTCCCGGATCACGCACCACAGAAGCTCCCGCTCCAGGCCGGCCCAGGTGCGAACGGCACGCGGTGCCCTCGTCGTCCCGCACTCAGCTCACGGTCGACCTCCCCTCCGGACCCGCACCTTTGCCACGCATCCTCCACAGCACCTGCCGCAGCATCCCCATCCACACCGGCCCATCCACCGCATCGTTCGCCATCCGCAACACCAGCCGCCGCACATCCTCCTCCCCGCTGTTCGCCGGATGATGCCGCATGTACCCCGCCTCCTCCAGCACCTCACGCAGGAGCCCCGCCATCCGCTCGCTCTCCCCCGCCGTCATCACGCGTCTCGCACGCCCACCCGGCCGTCGTGCGCGCGCCGCCTCCCCGCCCCGCACCAGCTCATACAGGCACACCGCCGCCGCCTGCCCCAGGTTCATCGAGGGATGCCGCACCCCCGCATACGTCTGCATCGGAATCGTCATCAGCGATTGGCAGTGGCTCAGCTCCTCATTGCTCAAACCCGTCTTCTCCGATCCGAACAGCATCGCCACCCGCCCCCACTCCCCCTCAAGCTCCGCCCCAATCCGTTCCCCTGCCTGCGCCAGCAGGTCCACCGGATGCTCCAGCGCCCGCTCCCCCACCGCCGTCGTCCCCACCACCAGCGTGCAGTCCCCAACCGCCTCCGCCAAGGTCCGAAAGACCCGCGCCGATCGGAGCACCTCCGACGCATCCACCGCCGATCTCGCACCCTCCACCGGCCGGTCGAACTCGGTCACCAGCCGCAGATCGCGAAATCCAAAGTCGTACATGGCCCGCGCCACCGCGCCGATGTTGTTCGGATTACGCGCCCGCACCAGCACGATACACACCCGACCGCGCTGATCGTCAGAAAGCACCTCCCCATTCTAGGCCGCCGAAACTCCCCACCCTAAGCCGAAGCACACCCCCCAACTTCTGCTCCCCCAGCTCCAACGCCCCCGCTTGGAAAACAAAATGGCGCGCTAAAGCGCAGGCGCAAAATCCCTCAATCCCTCCACCGTCTTCGCATCCATCCGCACCAGCATCTCCACTACGAGATCCACTGTCCGGTCGAAGTCCTTCCGGTTCACAATCCCGTTGTGCGCATGCGTGTACCGCACCGGAACCACCAGGTTCACCGTCGGCGCCCCTCCACTCGCCGTCTGCATCTCCGCCGAGTCGTCCCCATACCCCTGCACCAGGTCCAGCTGCAGCGGCACCCCCTTCTCCTTCGCCGTTCCCTTCACCAGCGCCACCATCTTCCGGTTCGCAATCGTGCTCGAGTCGTACAGAAATATCCCCGGGCCCCCGCCCAGCTTCACCTGCGTCTCCTCCGGCCGCGCCCCCGACGTGTCCCCCGTTATTCCTCCCTCAATCGCAATCCCGATCTCCGGCCGCACCACCTGCGTCGCCGCCCTCGCCCCGCGCAGACCCACCTCCTCCTGCGTCGTCGCGACGTAGAACAGCTGGTTCGCATGCGGCATCTTCGCCGTCCGCCGCATCGCCTCCACCAGCACCGCGCACCCAATCCGGTCGTCCCATCCCTTGCCCAGGTAGTTGTCGCTCCCGTTCATTACCGTGAACGGAGCATCCGGCACCACCGGATCCCCCGGCTCCACCCCCATCGCCTCCGCCTCCGCCGCGCTCTTCGCCCCAATATCTAAATACAGCGACTCCCGCGCAAACACCCTCGTCCGCTCCTCCGGCGCAACAATGTGGATGTCCCGGATCCCCGTCACCGCATGCACCGGACCCTTCGACCCGATCACCGTCCATCGCTGATCCACCAGCGCCTGGTCCAGCCACCCACCCAGCATCTGCATCGTCAGGAAGCCGTTCGGCGTCACCCGCCGAACCATCCCGCCCAGCTCATCCATGTGCGCGTCGATCATGATGCGCGGGCCCGACGTACCCTGCTGCGCAATCACGTCCCCCATGCCGTCATACCGGATCGGAACCGTCGCCAGCGGCTTCATCTCGCCCACCAGGATCGCCCGCACCGCCTCCTCCGCGCCCGGCGGCCCCGCGGCATCCGCCAGCCGCTGCAGCAGCTGCAAGGTCCGGTCCCCAGCACCCTGCGCCATCCCCCCTGGCCCACTCCAGGCAACTCCCGCCACACAGATCGCCAGCTTCAAACCCATTCGCATGGGCGGAATATATCACCTCAGGCACAGGCTCTCGAGCGTTCGGAACACACCCTCCGTCCCTCCCTGATTCGCGGCCGTTCCCCGGTCCGTCCCACCCCCCCACACCCACGCGGCTTGATGTGCGCCGGATGCGAAAACCCAAGCAACATCCCGACGCCCTCCGGCACCTAACATCTGGTTGCGGCATTGGCACGCGTGCGCTGCAGGTATCCACCCGAAGGCCACAGACCAACCTTTTCAGCAGTCGACCTTGATCGCAACGTGGTTCGCTCTCTTCAAAACGGCTCCCTTGACTCCTTTGCTGGCTCCGGCGCCAGGGTCTAAACCGTCTCAGGTCGACTCCAAAAGCACCTGTAACTCTGTTCGAAAAATCTAGCCAACACGGAGATCCAACGATGCCATCCACAAACGAAAGCACCATGCTGATCTGCCTGTTCCATCACCAGGACCAGGCCAGAGCAGCCCTGAACGACCTCTCCGCCGCCGGCATCCCCAAGGGCTCTATCTCGACCATCGGCGGCGAAGGCGCCCGGGGCTCCACCTCCTCCACCTTGGACGCCCTCGACATCCCATCCCGCGACATGGAGCACCTCCGCGAAGGTTTACAGGGTGGCGGGACCGTCATCGCCGTCTTCGCCGACCCCCGCCACATCGATGTTGTCGAAGACATCTTTGGCAAGCACCAGGCCACCCAGATCGACGACACGGACAGCACCGACGCGGCCGATCGCAACACCCCCGGCATCGCCGGCAATGCTCCACCTGCAGCAGCAGCCGTTGCTGCGGCCACCCCGGCTCCCACCCGCCAGTCTTCCACGTCGGGCGAAGCCGCCCGGCCCGCCGCGCTCCGAGAAAACGCCCCCCAGTCGGCAGGCTCTCCCGAGACCAGGGTCCTCCCGGTCGTCGAAGAAGAGCTCGCCATCGGCAAACGCACCGTCGATCAGGGAGGTGTGCGTGTCTTCCGCCGCATCGTTGAGATGCCGGCCGACCAATCCGTCAACCTGCGGGAAGAGCATGTCGTCGTCGAGCGCAATGCAGTCGATCGCGCCGCCACCCCGGCAGAGCTCGAGAGCCAGGGTGAGCGCACCATCGAGCTCACCGAAACCGCCGAAGAAGCTGTCATCGCAAAGAACGCCCGGATCGTCGAGGAGGTCATCGTCGGCAAACAGGTCACCGAGCACACCGAACACATCCACGAAACGGTCCGGCGGACCGAGGTGGAGGTCGAGGAGCTCCCCGCAGCCAGTCTCCGAACGCCCGCACGACGTGGGTTCTAGAGCCTCTGTACACTCGCGTCAATAGGAGATCGCATCATGGCAGAACACGTAAAAGTCTACGAGGAAAAGAAGAAGGGGCTGCCGATCTGGGCATGGCTGCTTCCCCTTCTCCTGCTTCTCGCGGTACTCGCATATCTCCTCTCCCGTCATCACGAACCGGCGGCTGGGGATACTTCCGCAGTCTCGCAAAACTCACCTTCAACGCCAGCCGTCGGTGCCTTTCCGGACCTCGGCGCCGTTCACTTCGATCCCGACAAGGCAACGCTCACACCGGAAGGCCAGGCAACACTCGACCGAGCCGCCGAGGCCATGAAGGGAAACCCTAACGTGCACCTGCGCCTCGAGGGCTTCACCGACAGCACCGGCAATGCAGCGCATAATCAGTCCCTTGCAGACCAGCGCACGTTGGCCGTGGCCAGCTATCTCCAGGCACACGGCGTCGAACACAGCCGCCTCACCGGCCAGGGCTTCGGCGCGGAGAAGCCGGCCGATACCAACGCAACGAATCAGGGCAAGGCAGATAACCGCCGCGTCGAACTCTTCTCGCAACAATAACCGTATGGGACAGCCGCCATCGGCTTGTCCAGGAGTCACTCATGTCAAAAACAGTCGTAGGCCTCTTCAACAGCACCGCTGAAGCGCAGCAGGTCAAGCAGTCCCTCGTCGCAGAGGGTTACGAAGCCAGCAGCATCCGCGTAGTCGCCAACAACAGCGACGACAACGACACCGATAGCACCCGTTCTACCAGGTCCACGGACGCCATGGACACGCGTGAAGGCAGCACCACCGCCGGCAACTACGCTGGTACCTCGCGCACCGGCAACCTTGCCTCCGAGGCCTACGATCGCACCGCCGAGACGGGCGAACGCGTCGCCGGAGCCGCGGAAGGGATCGGCGAAAAGATCTCGAGCTTTTTCCGCTCCCTCGTAGGCGGCGATGAGGATGCTCACTCCCACTACGCCTCGGGCGTCAACCAGGGAGGTGCCCTCCTTACCGTGACCGCCGAAGACGAGGAAGCCGCTGAGGTCGCCAACCTTCTCCGGCAGCACGGCGCACGCGAGATCGAGGGCGGCAACCAGACCTCCGGATCGAGAGACACCGCCTACGACGCCAACGCCTCCCGCAACCTGGCGGGCGGCAATAACCTCACCGAGGGGAACGCCATCCCTGTCATCGAGGAGCAGCTCAGCGTCGGCAAGCGCGAAATTGATCGCGGCGGTGTCCGCATCTACTCGCACATGGTAGAGCGTCCAGCCGAGGCCGATGTCACCCTCCGCGATGAGCGGGTCAATGTCGAGCGCCGCGCCGTCGACCGTCCCGCAACCGCAGCCGACTTCCAGGCCGGCCGCGATGCCTCCTTCGAGCTTCGCGCCACCGGGGAAGAGGCCGTCGTTGGCAAGAACAGCCGTGTCGTCGAAGAGGTGCTGATCGGCAAGCAGGCCACCGAGCGCACCGAAAACGTCCACGATACCGTTCGCAAGACCGAGGTCGAGGTCGAGCAGATCGCCGGCAACACCGCATCTAACGTCAGGGACAATGAAAAGAACCGCTTCTAACCCCTCCTGAAAACGCGACGGGCCGGACACCATCTGTCCGGCCCGTCGCACATATCCAGGTCGCATCTTCAGCAAGGCACGATCATGGAGTCAGCGTGAACACCCCAGATCCACAGAACCCCGCCCAGCCGCCCACCAAGCACAACGTGCTCACCGCATCCGGCGACCTCGACGCCGCCTGGGAGCACACCGAGCTCCGCCTTCCCGGAGGTCACATCCTCCACGTCCCCACCGCCTTCCTCCTGCGCCAGGCAGAGCGCGCCCAGAACACCGACAACTCCGTCGCCCGCGATGGCTCCGCCATCCAGGACTCGCTCACCATCCCTGTCATCGAAGAACACCTCCACGTCGGCAAGCGCACCGTCACCACCGGCAAGGTCGTCCTCCAGAAGCACACCCAGGAGCACGCCGAGACCCTGGACGTCCCACTCGCCGTCCGCACCTTTGATATCGAGCGCGTCATCCTCAACCAGACCGTCGAAACCCCTCCGCCCGTCCGCCAGGAGGGCGACACCACCATCTATTCGCTCGTCGAGGAACAGCTCGTCATTACCAAAAAGCTCCTCCTCAAGGAGGAGGTCCGCGTTACCCGGCGCGATACCGAGCGCCGCGACACTCGCACCGTCACCCTCCAGCGCGAAACCCTCACCGTGACCCGCACACCCATATCCGGCAAAGACTCCGGCAAGGATCGATCGGACCAAAATGCTCTCTGAACTCTGGGATCGAAACGTCGCCCGCATCCTCTGCACCATTCTCATCTTCGTCGTCGCCCTGGCCTTTCTGTTCGGAGCCCGCGAGACCCTCACCCTCTTCCTCTTCTCCATCCTGTTCGCCTACTTCGTCGAGCCGCTCGTGGCCCGGCTGGAGCGCCCTCTCCACGGCCGCATCCGCGCCATCGCCGTCGTCTACCTGCTCCTGACTGGCATCCTCGTCGGCCTCGGCTTCGTAGTCGGTTCGCGCATCGTCGACGAGGCCCGCGCCCTTGCCACCAGCCTCCCCACCCTCATCGATAAGCTCGGCTCCGGCCAGCTGGTCTCGCAGGTCGGTCAGAAACATGGTTGGAGTCAGGCCCGCCAGGTCGCCACCCAGAACTTCCTCATCTCCCACCGCGAGGACATCCTGCGCTATGGCCGCGCTCTCGGCGCAAAGATCGCCCAGCCCGCGCAGCACATCTGGTGGATCATCCTCATCCCCATCCTCAGCCTGTTCTTCCTCAAGGATGGAACCGAGATCGCCCATAATCTGGTCACATTCGGGCGCTCCAGGGACGAAAGATCCGCAGTCCGTGGCATCGTCGGTGACGTCAACGTCATGCTCGGCAGCTACATCCGCGCCCAGCTCATCCTCTCCTCGCTCACCCTCGTCGTCTACACCATCTTCCTAAGCATCCTTCGCGTCCCGTACGCCTTCATCCTTGGTCCTCTGGCCGGCCTCTTCGAGTTCGTCCCCGTCGTCGGTCCCGCCGTCGCCGCCATCAGTGTCCTCGTCATTGCCATCCTCGTTGGCTACCCCCACCTGCTCTGGATCGTGCTCTTCCTCGGCATCTGGCGGCTCGTGCAGGACTACGTCACCGCTCCCAGGATCATGGGGCAATCCCTCGAAATCTCCCCCCTCCTCCAGATCTTCGGCGTCCTCGCCGGCGGCGAAATCGGCGGCGTCGTCGGTGCCCTCATCTCCGTTCCCGTCATCGCAACCCTGCGCATCCTCTGGAGGCGGCTCCACGAGACCGGCAGCGCAGACATCGCGCTAACCAGCTCGCCCACGAGCTCCCGGATTCAACCCGCAGAGGTGCTCCCACAGACCCGCTAAGCGGCCGTCCGCGAGACCAGAATTTACTTGTCGTGAAACAGATCCGCCCCGACCTTGTACCGGTGCGGCGATCCCGTAATCGCAACCGGAACCACCGTCCCCTTCTGCCCTCGGTGAAACAGTGGCGCAAACGGCTTCAGCAACCATGACTTCCATCCCGTCGTCACATGCGAGATGTCCGAGTCCATGTGGAGATCGCCGAGCAGCCGCGCATCCCCGTTCCGCAAGCTGAACGTCCCCCGCAGCTTCACCCACGCGCCCGGCATCGCGACCGTCAGCCCCTGAGTTGACGCGACTCCGTCCTGAACCGTCACCTTCGCTCCCACTCGCGACGAAACCTCCGCCACCACGTCATGCTCGGAGGTCTTCTGCCCCTGCGCGCGCCTGCTGAACTGGGACACCTTCTGTTCCACCTTAGCGTCCGTAAAGCGTTCGGAAGGAATCTCAAACGTGCCCGTCATCTGCAGCCGTTCGAGGAACTTCAAACCTGGCGTCGATGGCGCAACGTAGGCGTGGCTATGGAGCCGGACATCGCCGCTGATCGGCGCCCGCCCGTGCAGAAACGGCCCCAGCAGATCCTCCGCCCGGCCCCTCCGAACCTCGATCTCCAGGTTCGTCGCCTTTGGCCTGCCCGCGATGTCGCCCATCGCGTGCACCGTCGTCGCCCCCGTATGCGCGTCGATCGAGTCGAAATGAACATCCCCATTCAGCCCGTTGATCACGCTGTGCGCCGTCGCCGTCACCCGCGTCGACCTCCCCCGCCGTACCGCGAAATCGGGCGTCTCCGTCTTCGCCTCCGCATGGATCTCCATCAGCCTGCCCTCGAAGCTGCCGTTCGCCGACATCGTTCCCCGCAGACCGCGGATGCTGGCAAGATCTACCGGTGCGACCGAGAAATGGCCCGACAACGCCGTCGCTCCCAGATCCTCCGGCAACACCGGTCCAAAGCTCCCGGCCGCCTGGATATGCCCCGCTGGCTGCGGGCTCTCCATGTCCAGCCGGTACGAGATCGCCTGCCCCTCCCGCACATTGCCGATCGTCAACTGGCGGATCGGAAACCGGTACACGCCCCCCTCCGACCGCATCAGGTCCAGCGTGGCGTCATGGATGTTCAACAGCTCAACTTCCGTCGTGGGTCCCCTGAAGTCCATACTGCTCCCAGGAAGAAAGGACTCCCGGTTCGCCTCTGTCCCAATCGCCGGAAGCACAATGTGGAGCCCATCTACATCGATGAGTCGGATATGCCGCCGGAACAGCAGCAGGTCCGTCTACCGGCCCTCGACCACAAGGCGCCGGGCCGTCCCCACCGGCAGCGATCCCGGCGTTGCGTTGCGGCGCAGCGTCAGGCCCTCCGCCACCATTCCCGGATACGGAAAAAAAACACAGTGGTAGTGGTCGATCGTGACTTTGCTCGCGAAGATCCGCTGCAGCAGCGGCTCGAAGCGCCGGTACCGGAACGGCCAGAAGGTGTAGCCCAGGCCGGCGATCAGCAGAACGCTCATCAGCGCCCCCACCACCGCCACCGTGCTCAGGTGGTGAGACCGCCGCTCCATCTGCCCCTGCTCTGCCCTGCTCCCGCCGCTCTCTCGGGCGAAGCTCGCCTCGGTTTGCTCGTCAGAAAGTCCTGTGACCTGTTCCATGTGCCGCCATTCGTTCGCTTGCTCGAACGCTGAAATTCGCTTTGCTGGAGCCTCTACTTGCGTTGGCCAGAGCATTCACTGTGCGTCGGAATCCCATGAGATGCTCCCTTCCCGTCTCCGAATGTCTCTGGACGGGAGAAACTTCACAGCCTCGGTCGTCGTCTCTCGTGCTCAGCTCCGCCGCTCGGCACTGGTTCGGCACCCCCTTCCGTCTCCCCTGCTCAACCCCTCCTCATGGCCGACAACTTCGCCATCGCGCACCAGCCCTACACTAACCTGGGGCCCACCCTTCCTCATGGCCGACAACTTCGCCCAACTCGTCAAGCAGCAGGCCGACATCGTCAAGATCATCGGCGACTACGTGCGCCTCAAGAAATCCGGTGCCCAGAACTACACCGGCCTCTGCCCCTTCCACAAGGAGAAGACCGGCTCCTTCTCCGTCAACGCCGCCCACAGCTACTTCTACTGCTTCGGCTGCCACGAAAAGGGCGACGTCTTCACCTTCGTCATGAAGCTCGACAACATCAGCTTCCCGGAAGCCGTCCGCGCCGTCGCCGCCAAGGCCGGCATCCCCCTCCCCAAAAAAGAATTCTCCTCCCCTGAAGAAGCTCGCGAAGCCGGACTCCGCCGCCAGCTCATCGATACCCACGAGGCCGCCACCCAGTACTTCGAGGGGAACCTCAAGTCCCCCGAGGCCGCCCGCGCCCGCGAGTACCTCACCGGCCGCGGCGTGACCCCCGACACCATCGCGAAGTTCCGCATCGGCTACGCCCCAGACGACTTCAACGACATGCGCGACCGCCTCGCGAAGCACTTCCCCGAAGACGTCCTGCGCGCCTCCGGCCTCTTCAGCGCCAGGGAGCAGGCCGACGGCAACCCCGGGCAGATGTACGCCCGCTTCCGCAAGCGCATCACCTTCCCCATCGCCAACGAGCAGAGCAAGACCATCGCCTTCACCGCCCGCGCCCTCGAGGAGGTCGACGACAAGGGCCGCCCCGTAGCCAAATACCTCAACTCGCCCGAGACCCCGCTCTACACCAAGGGCAACGTCCTCTTCAACCTCGACAAAGCCAAAGCCGACATGCGCACCCACGACTTCGCCCTCCTCGTCGAGGGCCAGATGGACTGCATCTCCGTCTACATGGCCGGCGTCCGCAACGTCCTCGCCACCTCCGGCACCGCCTTCACCGAGTCGCAGGTCCGCCTACTCTCCCGCTTCACCCACCGCGTCGTCATCAACTTCGACCCCGATCAGGCCGGCGCGAACGCCGCCGAAAAATCCATCGCCCTGCTCACCGAAGAGGGCTTCGAGGTCAAGATCGTCACCCTCGAGGGCGGCCTCGACCCCGACCGCTTCGTCCGCGATATCGGCATCGAGGCCTACATGGCCGCGCTCCGTTCCGCCAAGCGCCACTCCGACTACCTCATCGACCGCGCCCGCCAGCTCTTCCCCGCACGCACCCCCGAGGCCCAGGTCAAGGCCGTCAACTTCCTCCTCCCCCACATCCGCCGCATGCCCTCCGCCCTCCACCGCGACGCGTTCGCCGCCGACGTCGCGCAAAAGCTCTCAATCGACTCCGCCCTCATGCGCCAGGAGCTCAAACAGGCCGCCGTCTCCCGCATCGAGAGCCTCCCCGTCCACCGGCAGACCGCCGTCAGTGAAGTTGAGCGAACCCTCCTTCGCGCACTCGTTCTCCCCTCCGCCAGCCCCCTTCGCAACCTCGCCGCCTCCGTGCTCGCCGGGAACCCCGCCTGGTACGACGGCGCCGCCGCCGCTACCCTCTTTGAAGCTCTCGCGCACCGAGACCCGCCCTCGAACCCCCTCGACGCAGCTCCCGATGACCTCAGCCGCGCCCTCCTCGCGGCCGTCCTCCGCGACGATCCCGAAGCCGCGAAGCCTATCCAGGCCACCGCTGAAACTCCCCTACAGCAGGTCAGGTCCGCCCTCCACCTCCTGGAGCGCCGCCATCTCGAAGTCCGGCAGCGCGAGATCCGCTCCTCCATCGCCGCCGCCGAAGCTAAGGGCGACAGCGCCGCGCTGGCCCATCTCTTTGCCGAAAAGATCCGCTTCGACCGTCTCATTCGCCAGCACGATACCGCGCAGATCCATCCGGAAGCCAGCGCCGCTCCAGCAGTTTCGACCAAGTAAAATGACCTCAACCGGCCGCCGATCCTCTCCGGGCACATCTCCTGCGATGCCAAGCTTCAACCGTATCCTCAAGAATCTGGGCGCGATGTTTACCGGACGCCTGCTGACCATCGTCCAGCAGGTGATCATCCCCCCCATCTTCATCCACCGCTACTCCACCGCCCAGTTCGGCGAGTGGGGCGTCCTCTCCGGTGCCGTCGCCGCCCTCGCCGTGCTCAACTTCGGCGTCCAGACCTATATGAACCAGGACCTCGCCGTCCGCTACGCCAAGGGCGAAATCGAGGGCTACCATATCCGCCAGTCCACCGCCCTCCGTCTCCTTCTCGGCGTCGTCCTCGTCGCCGCCACCCTCAGTCTGGTCGTCTTCGCGGTCCCGGTCGACACCCTGCTGAAGCTTGATATCGCCCGTCGAACCGCGCAGCTGACCGCCTACCTCCTTGCCATTCAGGTCTTTCTGAACTTCCTCAACGGATACCTCACCGGCATCTTCATGGGCGTCGCCCTCGCCCATCGCGGTGCCTATTGGAACAACTTCCAGTCCCTCCTTACCGCTCTCGTCCTTCTCGGCTGCGTCTCTCTCCACCTCCCGTTTCCCGTCCTCGCCGGCGTGCAGGTGGTCACCATGAGCATCTCCATCCTCGCGGTCCTCATCGACATCCGCCGCACCTCGCCCGACATCTTCCCCAGCCTGCGCTACTGGGACCGATCCGCCGTCTCCGAGATCCTCAAGCCCAGCGGATACTTCGGCCTGCTCACCATCTGCCAGTTCCTCACCTACCAGGCGCCTCTTATCGTCATCCAGCGCGTCCTCGGTCCCGTCGCCGTCGCCGGCTTCATCGTCATGCGCCTCGTCTTCTCCATGTGCCGCCAGATCCTTGCCATGTTCACCCAGTCCATGGGCGCCGAGATCACCAACCTCTTCGGCCGCAGCGACTGGATCTCCCTTTCGCGCCTCTACGACTACTCGGAACGCTTCATCTTCTTCCTCATCCCCCTCGTCAATACCGCCGTCCTCCTCGCCTCGCCCGTCCTCATCACGCTCTGGATGCACAAGCGCGTCGAACTCTTCTCCCCCTACCCCTACATGCTCTCCGCCGCCATCTCCATGGTCATCAGCCTCAAGGAGCACAAGTACCAGTTCCAGTTCTCCACCAACACCCACGAAGAGCTCGCCCGCCTCATGTTCGTCTCCTACATCGCCATGATTGTGGTCTCCGTCGGCGCCGTCCATCTATTCGGCATCGTCGGTTTCCTCTGGACCTGGCTCGCCGTCGAAATCCTCCAGATGATCCGCATCGTTCGCCTTAACATCAAACTCTTCTCCCGCTTCGAACGCCTCGAACTCAAATACCTCCGCCGGCTCTCGGCCATCTGCGTCAGCTCCCTGCTCGTCTCGCTCGTCCTGCTCGAAAAGACCGCCGGATTCCCCATCGGCTGGCAGATCGCTCTCTCCCTCCTTTCGGCAGCCATCCTCGCCGCCTGCTCCTGGCCACTCTTCGGTGTCACCGGCGTCCTCCGCTCCATGTCGACCCAGATCTCCCGCAAACTCGCCTAGGTATCCATGAAAAAGAAACTCCGTGTCGGCATTCTCTTCGGCGGCCGCTCCGGCGAGCATGAGGTCTCGCTGCTCTCCGCCGCCTCCATCCTCAAAGCCATCGACCGCAAGCTCTACGACGTCGTCCCCATCGGCATCACCCGCGATGGCCGATGGGTCACCGCCGCCGACGCCCACACCCTCCTCGCAGGATCGCCCGCCCCATCCAACCCACGTCTCGCCGGAGATCCCGCCGCCACCCCTACCGCCGACCTCCTCCGCACCGGCAACACCGTCGTCATCTCACCCATCCCCGCCCGGTCCCTCGATGCGCCCCTCAACCCGCTCGCCCTCAGCGCCTCCTCCGAGCTCGGCCGCCAGTCCCTCGCCCTCGATGTCGTCTTTCCCGTCCTCCACGGAACCTTCGGCGAAGACGGCACCATCCAGGGGCTCTTCGAGCTCGCCGACATCGCCTACGTCGGTTCAGGCGTCCTCGGCTCCGCCGCCGGCATGGACAAGGACGTCATGAAGAAGCTCTTCGCCGCCGCCGGCCTCCCCCAGACGCCCTACCTCGCCTTCCTTCGCAGCGACTGGCGCACCGACCCGAAGCAAACCACAAAGCGTATCGAAGCCGCCCTCACCTACCCGCTCTTCGTCAAGCCCGCAAACCTCGGCTCCTCCGTCGGCATCTCCAAGGTCCACCACCGCCGCGAACTCGCCGCCGCCATGGATCTCGCCGCGTCCTTCGACCGCAAACTCGTCGTCGAACAGGGCGTCGGCGGCCCCGGCGCAAAGCCCCGCGAGCTCGAGGTCGCCGTCCTCGGCAACGACGCCCCCATCGCCTCCGTCGTCGGTGAAATCGTTCCCGGCGCGGAGTTCTACGACTACGAAGCCAAGTACCACTCCGACGCGAGCGTCCCCATCATCCCCGCCCGCATCTCGAAGTCCGAAGAAAAACAGATCCGCGCCATGGCCATCGCCGCCTTCCGCGCCTGCGACTGCTCCGGCCTGGCCCGCGTCGACTTCCTCCTCGAGCCCGCCCAGACCTCGCGCAAAGGCAGCAAACCCCAGCCCGCGAAGATATTCCTCAACGAGATCAATACCCTCCCCGGCTTTACCTCCATCAGCATGTACCCCAAGCTCTGGGAGGCCACCGGCCTCCCTTACAAGCAACTCATCGACCGCCTCATCGAACTCGCCCGCGACCGCCACGCCGAAAAGAAGCAGACCTCCTTCAGCCTCCAATAAGCTTCCGCGCCGCCAAACTGCCCTTGCCTTGCACTGGCACTTGCCTTTGCACTTGCCCTTACCTTTGCACCTGCCGTTGCTCGTTCCACGCCGTCATCCTGAGCGAAGCGCGTAGCGCGCAGCCGAAGGACCCCTGTATTGGCCCTTGCTGTTGCTGTTGCATTTGCACTTGCTGTTGCAGTTTCTGTAGCACTTGCCGTTGCCCGCACCTTTGCTTGTCATTCAGGAGCGAAGCGGAGGAACCTGCTGCTGCACTTTTGCCCTCGCCGTTGCCCGCTCCTTTGCTCCCCCCCAACAAACGCAACCGCTCAAAGCACCCGGCTATGCCGGTACCCCTCCCCAGACAGCGCCTCCAGCAGCTCCTCCACCTGCTCCCGTCCGCGCGTCTCCATCGTGATGTCAATCACCGTGTCCCCCAGGTTCACGCCGTAGTACGCCCGGTTGTGCAGCGTGTCGACGATGTTCGCCCGGTGATTCGCAATCAGCCGCGTCAGCTCCGCCAGCGCTCCCGGCTTGTCCAGCAGGTGGATCCGCAGACGGATCAGGCGCCCATCCTGCACCAGGCCGCGCTCGATAATCCGGCTCAGCAGCGTCACGTCGATGTTGCCCCCGCACACCAGCACCGCTGTCGGCGCGCCCTCCGGAATCAGCCGCGACCTCCCTTGCAGCAGCGCCGCCAGCGCCGCCGCTCCCGCACCCTCGGCCAGCGTCTTCTCCCGCTCCAGCAGCACTAGGATCGCCGACGCAATCTCGTCCTCATCCACCGTCACAATCTCGTCCACGTACCGCTCCACCAGCGGATACGTCACGTCGCCCGCTCGTCGAACCGCAATTCCGTCCGCAATCGTCGTCGCCGGCTCAATCGTCGCCGGCCCATGCTGCGCCATAGCCGCCACCATCGATGGCAGCCGAGCCGTCTGCACCCCAATCACCTTTACCTCGGGACGCGTCTCCTTGATCGCGCACGCAATCCCGCCAATCAGACCGCCGCCCCCAATTGGCACCACTACCGCCTTCATCCCAGGCACCTGCTCCATCAGCTCCAGACCAATCGTTCCCTGCCCCGCCATCACCGCCGCGTCGTCGAACGGATGGATAAACGTCATCCCGTTTCCCGCGCAGATCCGCCGCGCCTCCGCGTGCGCCTCGTCGAAGTTGGCGCCATGCAGCAGCACCTCCGCACCGAAGTTCCGCGTCGCCGTCACCTTTACCAGCGGCGTCTGCTGCGGCATCACGATTAGGCTGCGAATCCCGCGCGTCGTCGCATGGTGCGCCACCCCCTGCGCATGGTTTCCCGCACTCGCCGCAATCACGCCGCGCCCCGCCTGCTCCGGCGTCAGCATCGCAATCCGGTTCAGGGCCCCGCGCTCCTTGAACGACCCCGTCATCTGCAGGTTCTCGAGCTTGAGGTAAACCTCCCGCCCGGTCAGCCCCGAGAGCAGCTTCGAGTGCGGGCACGGCGAGTAATAAATCGAGTCGCGAATCCGCTCCCGCGCCGCCTCCACATCCCCGAGCCCGATCATCGTGAATCCTTCCTCGCAGATCGCATACCGTTAGTATTAGCAGCATCGCGAGATCGAAAGATCCTTTCCGTAATGGATCGCATCACGCACAGGAAATCTGGAGCGAAGTCGGGAGCCACTCACCCCCACGCGAGCTTCTGGCTCGACGTCATCAGAAAGGCTGTACGGAATGTCCTTCATATCAAGCTGACCGAAAAGGCGCCTCCGAAACCTGAGGAGACGCAACGCATTAGGCAGGAAATCGAGCAGACTCGCCAAAAGGAAGCCAGCCAGAGAACACCTAAAGCGAGCTAGCCACGTCCCGCATCCGTCAATCCCGCCGCGACCGGAACCGGTTCGCCCGCAGGAACTCCTCCCGCAACTCCGGCGTCCGCAGGTTCTCGCGCACATGCGCCAACTCCTGCTCGAACGCCAGCAGGGACCCAGCAATTGCCTCCGTGTTCGTCATCGCCACATCCCTCCACATGCTGTACGGGCTCGCCCCCAGCCGCGCTATCTCCCGCAGCGCCCTTCCACCGATCGCCCCCATCTCCGGAGCGTCCCCAAACCGCTCCTCCAGCATCGCCGCAAAGGCGGTCGAAAGCATCTGCGGAAGATGACTCACCCACGCGCACATCTCGTCATGCCGCGCCGCATCCATATCCAGGGTTCGCGCCCCAAATCGCTCCACCCACGATCTCCACTCGTCCCTTGCCGCCGTCCGCTCCGCATCCACCGGCGTAAACAGCCACATCGCCCCTCGAAACAGCCCCGCCTCCGCCAGCGCGGCCCCGCCTCGCTCCTTCCCCGCCATCGGGTGCCCGGGGAGAAACTCAGCGCCAACAGGCGTCCCTTCGGACTTCCGCGGATACAGGCGCCGCGCGGCCGCCGCAATCTCCCGCTTCGTACTCCCCACATCGGTCAGCAGCTGCCCCGCAGCCAGCGCCGGCGCCAGCCGCTCCATCCAGTCCAGCACCCCCAGCACCGGGGTCGCCAGCACAATCACATCGCTCCCGCGCGCCGCCCCCTCCGGATCGTCCGTCACCGCCGTCAACGCTCCCCGGTCGAACGCCGTCTGCGCCTCCTCGCGCTGCCGGTCCCAGCCGGCAATCTCGCCCGCGAAGCCCGCCTCCCGCAGCGCGAGCCCCACCGAGGCCCCGATCAGCCCCGTCCCCACAATCGCCACCCGCTCCATCATCTCGCCCCCGCGTCGCGTCCCTTTTAGAAAAAAGTGGCCCCGCTCTCAAGTCAAATCACACAAGGTCAAGACTTTACAGGAGATTGACCCTCAAAACCTGTACCTGGAAGCCTAAACCCAGTACTTGGAATACTTTGCGCGAACCCAGGGGGGAGGGGGGGTACCTAGGCGATCGTCCGCCCAACAACCGGCGCCAACCTCCGCAGCTGCTCCATCAACTTCATCAACTGCTCCGGATACAGACTCTGCGCCCCATCGCTCATCGCCTTGTCCGGATTCGGGTGCATCTCCATCAGCAGACCGTCCGCGCCCGCAGCCACCGCAGCCAGCGCCATTGGTCCCACCAGGTCCCGAAGCCCCACCCCATGCGACGGGTCCCCCAGCACCGGCAAATGCGTCAACTTCTTCAGCACCGGAATCGCGGAAATATCCATCGTGTTCCGCGTGTAGGTCTCAAACGTCCTGATGCCGCGCTCACACAGCATCAGGTCATAGTTGCCCCCGCTCAGGATGTACTCCGCGCTCAGCAGCACCTCTTCAATCGTCGCCGAGATGCCCCGCTTCATCAGCACCGGCTTCCGCACATGCCCCAGCTCGCGCAGCAGGTTGAAGTTCTGCATGTTGCGCGCACCCACCTGGAAGCAGTCGATATACGGCAGCATAAGCTCGATCTGTGAGATCTCCATCACCTCCGTGATCACCAGCAGACCTGTCTCGTCCGAGACCTCACGCAGCAGCTTCAGCCCCTCCAGCCCCATGCCCTGGAAGCTGTACGGTGAGCTCCGCGGCTTGAACGCCCCGCCCCGCAGGAACTGCGCCCCCGCCGCCCGAACCTGCTTGGCACTGGTCAGGATCTGCTCCCGCGACTCGACCGAGCAGGGCCCCGCCATCACCACCACCTGCTCCTCCCCCACCACCACCCCGTTCGGGAACCTCACCCGCGTCCCCTCCGGCTTGAAACCCCGCCCCGCCAGCTTGTACGGCGACGAGATCCGGTACGCGTCATGCACCCCTTCAAGCACCTTGAACTCCGCCACCTCGAAGTGCTCCGGCGACCCGACGCCAGCCAAAATCGTCTGCGCCTCCCCCGTCGTCCGGTGTACGTTAAAACCGAGCTCCACCATCCGCTCAATAACCTGCTGGATGTGCTCTTCCGTCGCCCTGTCCTGCATCGCTACAATCATGTCTCGCGCTCTTTCCTTCTCGTTTCGTAAGAACCTCGGCAGAACGTCAGCTTCCGGGAGTGTCCTGCCGCTGCAACGTCCGCATCACATCCATAATCCGCTCATACACATGCAGCAGCTCCGCATCGTCCAGCGGGCCCGGGTTGATCGTCCGCACGTGCGCGAAGACCTCCTGCTCCCGCTTCGGCTCATAGACCGGCAGCGCCGAGCTCTGCTTCAACTGCCCGATCGCCCGCGCCGCCTCCGCGCGCCTGCTGATCAGGCGAACGATCTGCTCATCCAGCTCATCAATCTGCACCCGCCACTCCGGAATCTCCATCAGCCCGTCCTCGCTCTGCTTCCCGCCTCACGCGTCCATGACAGCGCACGTACTGCCACCTGCCCGGAGGACACACCCACCATCATAGCCGGGCCTTCGAGAACCACTCCCTATAGCCTCAGCCCCGCGATGAACCGACCCACTGCACCCGCCGCCTCATGTCGCTCGCTCGTCTCAATCAGCGCCACAATCGCACTCCCAATCACCGCCGCATCCGCAAACTCCCCCACCGCCCGCACATGCTCCGCATTCGAGATCCCAAACCCCACCGCAATCGGCAGCGTCGTAAACCTCCGCAGCCGCCCCACCAGCGAAGCCGCATCGCCTTCAACCCGCTGCTGTGTCCCCGTAATCCCGACCCGTGAGATCGCGTACACAAACCCCTGGCTCACCTCCGCGATCGCCTTCAGCCGCTTATCCGTACTCGTCGGCGCCGCCAGAAAGATCGGCTGCAGCGATGCCCTCTGCATCTCTGCGAGGTACTCGCCCGCCTCTTCCACAATCATGTCCGTCAGCAGCACCCCATCCAGGCCAGCCTCCGCCGCGCGGGTGCAGAACTCCCGCATTCCCACCCGCACCACCGGATTCAGATAGCTGAAAAGCACCAGCCCTGCCGCCGGCCGGGCGGCTCTTAACTCACTCGCCAGCGCCAGCACATCCATCAGCCGCGTCCCGCGTGCTACAGCCCGCTCACTCGCCCGCTGGATCACCGGCCCGTCCGCTAGCGGATCCGAAAACGGCACCCCCAGCTCGATCACGTCCGCTCCATTGTCGATCGCCGCGAGCGCAATCTCCCGCGTCGTCTCAAGATCCGGATCGCCCGCCGTCAGATACGCCACGATCCCCGGCTTCCTCCTGAACTCAATCGCCATCGCTACCTCGTCCCCGACTACCTAGTCCCAAGGTTTTCAGCACGCACCGGTTCCGCTCCGTTCAGCTTCAACTCCCGCGCGAGAATCCCCATATCCTTATCCCCGCGCCCCGACAGATTCACCATCAGAACATCCGTCCTCGCCATCCGCGGCGCCATCCGGATCGCCTCCGCCACCGCGTGCGCGCTCTCCAGCGCCGGCACAATCCCCTCCACCCGGCTCAGCGTCACCGTCGCCTTCAGAGCGTCCTCGTCCGAACACGACACATAGGTCGCCCGTCCCGAATCGTGCAGCATCGCATGCTCCGGACCCACACTCGCATAGTCCAGGCCCGCACTCACCGAGTGCGTCAGGCTCACCTGGCCGGCGTCATCTTGTAACACATACGAGTACGTTCCCTGCAGCACGCCCGGCACGCCTCCGCCATCCTTCTGAAACCGCGCGGCATGCTCACCGAGCGCCGACCCACGCCCGCCAGCCTCGACCCCTACCAACCTCACCGAAGCATCCGGAATGAACTCGTAAAATGCCCCAATTGCATTCGACCCACCCCCGACACAAGCAACGATCGCCTCCGGCAGCTTACCCTCCCGCTCCATCATCTGCGCCCTTGCCTCGCGCGAGATCACGCGATGAAAGTCCCGCACCATAGTCGGGTACGGATGCGCCCCCAGAGCACTTCCAAGGATGTAGTACGTCGTCCGCACGTTCGTGACCCAGTCCCGCATCGCCTCGTTGATCGCGTCCTTCAGCGTCGCCGACCCTGCCCCCACACCGCGCACCTCCGCCCCCAGCAGCCGCATTCGATACACATTCAGCTCCTGCCGTCGCATGTCCTCCTCGCCCATGTAGATCACGCATTCCAGCCCTAGCAGAGCGCACACCGTCGCCGTCGCCACCCCGTGCTGCCCCGCGCCCGTCTCCGCGATAATCCGCTGCTTTCCCATGCGTCGCGCCAGTAGCCCCTGGCCAAGCGCGTTGTTGATCTTGTGCGCCCCCGTATGCAGCAGGTCCTCGCGCTTCAGGTAGATCTTCGCCCCGCCCGCCTGCTCCGTCAGCCGCTTCGCGAAGTAGAGCGGCGTCGGCCGCCCGCAGTAGTCATGCAAGAGGTCCTCCAGCTCCGCCCTAAACGCAGCGTCGCCCTGCGCCTCCCCATACGCCGCCTCGAGCTCCTCGAGCGCCGCCATCAGCGTCTCGGGAACATACCGCCCGCCATAGGCTCCAAACCGGCCCGCAACCGCTTCCTTCGGTCTCTCTACCGTGGCTGTACTCATTCGTCTCTCCTGCACCTGGTCTTGGAACTCCATCGCAAACTCACGCCAATCAGCCCAAAACAAAACCGCGACTCTGGAGGTCGCGGCTCGGGGGAATACCGGTTCACTGAAATTTAAGTGTCTTCTCTCAGATGAGCCTGGTCCACCGCCGCCGCTACCGTACGCCAGTATCGAAACGTAAACCACGCGCGAGTTGGAGAGAAGTTCATATCGACTCCCAAGATACATCGGTGAACCGCCTACCGCAACACCGCTCGCTCGAGGCTTAAGCTGTTACTCCGCGATCTCAGGCAACCTTGTCGGTACCGTGTTCTCTCCCTCCGCGACCGCAACTATCCCCACCGCCCAGCATCTCAACGATGTAGAGGTTCGTCCGATGAAACCCCATTCGATCAAGCTGCTTCTCCCCCTTGCTCTTACGTTCGCGCTTCCCTTCAGCGCCTTCTCCCAGACCGCCCACCAGCGCGCCGAAGCCGCCCAAACCGCTCACGATCACCAGCATCACACCGGAGCCAAAGTCATCGGTGGATCGGCCGCGGGAGGTGCGATCATCGGCGGTCTCGTCGGCGGAGGCAAGGGCGCCCTCATCGGCGGTGCCATCGGTGCCGGCGGCGGTGCCGTAGGGAATAAGGTCCGCAAGGATAAAGCCGTTCACAAGCGCGAAAGACGCGATAGAAATCGCGAGTACTAAACCCGTTTCCTCAAGATCTAGGCCGCGGCCGTCCATCCACGGCCTAGATTTTTTGCACCCGGTGTACATCCCTAACACCCGGAACACGCCGCAGGTTCTGGACTAGCCGGTTCAGATGCCGAACGTCCACCGTCTCCACCACAAAGTCCACCACCGCGCTTCCATCCGCCGACGCCTTCGTGTCGACGCTGCGGATGTTCGTTCCATCCTCTGAAATAATCGCCGTGAACTCCTTCAGCATTCCCGTCCGGTCATCGCATAGGACCGTCAGCTTCACTGGATAAGTCTGCTGCTTTGCCGCTGTTCCCTGTTCTTTCGGAGCAGCCCCCCACTCCACCTGGATCCGCCGGTCCGACTCGTACAGCAGGTTCTGCACATTCGGGCAACTCCGCGCATGTACCGCAACGCCCTTTCCCCGGGTCACGTATCCCACAATCTCCTCGCCCCGAATTGGGTTGCAACAGCGCGCCCGATAGACCAGCAGATCGTCCTGCCCCTCCACCTGCAGCGAGTCCGATCCGCGCCCGAAGAAGACCCGCTTCACCGCCTCGGACATCTGCCCGATCGCGTTGCCGATCGCGCCCGGCTCGTTCGCCTCCGCCTCCGCCGGCATCGTCGACCCCGGCTCTAACTTGTTCAGCACCTGTCGCGCCGAGTACTTCCCGAATCCCACCCCGGCCAGCAGCTCCGCCTCCGATCCCAGACCGTAGATCGCCGCCACCCGTACATAATCCGTCTCTCCGAACTTGCCCAGCGCCAGCTTGAACTTCCTCGCCTCCCGGTCCAGCAGCTTCTTTCCAATCTCGATCGCGCGTTCGCGCTGGTGCTCGTTCAGCCAGTGCTTGATCTTGTTGCGCGCCCGCGAGCTCTTAGTGAAGCTCAGCCAGTCACGGCTCGGTGCATGCCCCGCCTGCGTCATCACCTCCACAATGTCGCCGTTGCGCAGCCGCGTCCGCAACGGCACAATCCGCCCGTTCACCTTGGCGCCCGTCGTCGTGTTCCCGACCTCCGTATGGATCGCATACGCGAAATCGATCGGGCTCGCATCAACCGGGAGAACGACCACCTTGCCCTTCGGTGTGAACGTGTACACCTCCTCCGGGTACAGGTCGATCTTCAGCGTCGACATGAACTCGTTCGGGTCGCTCATCTCGCGCTGCCATTCCATCAGCTGCCGCACCCACGCCAGCCGCTGCTCATCCTTGGCCGTCACATTATCGGAGGCCTTGTACTTCCAGTGCGCCGCAATTCCCTCCTCCGCCACGCGATGCATATCCTCCGTTCGGATCTGCACCTCAAACTGGTGCCCACCGTCGGCAATCAGAGTCGTGTGCAGCGACTGGTAAAGATTCGGCCGCGGCATCGCGATAAAATCCTTGATCCGCCCCGGCACCGGACGCCACGCACTGTGCAGCAGCCCAAGCACCGCGTAGCAATCCTGCACTGTCGCGCAGATCACCCGGATCGCCAGCAGGTCGTACACCTGGTCGACCGGGATCTGCTGGCTCGCAAGCTTCTGCTGAATCGAATACAGCCGCTTGATCCGCGACTCAACCCGGCCTTCGATGTTGTGCGCCAGCAGCTTCGCCTCCAGCTGCCCGACGATCTTCTGCAGAAAGCTCTCACCCTCGCCACGAAGCGCATTCACCTCGCTCTCGAGCTGCTCGTACGCGAACGGATCCGTATACCGGAACGCCAGATCCTCGAGTTCGCCGCGCAGCTTTCCCATCCCCAGCCGGTGCGCCAGCGGAGCGTAAATATCCAGCGTCTCGCGCGCGATCTTCTGCTGCTTCTCCGGCCGCAGGTGCTCCAGCGTGCGCATATTGTGCAAGCGGTCCGCCAGCTTGATGATCACCACGCGAATGTCCGTCACCATGGCCAGAAGCATCTTTCGGATGTTCTCCGCCTGGTGGTCCTCGCGATTCGCAAACTTGATCTTGTCGAGCTTCGTCACCCCCTCGACAATGTGCGCCACCTGGTCGTTGAACTGCTTCGCAATCTCATCCGACGTTATGTTCGTGTCTTCCACCGCGTCATGCAGCAGACCTGCCGCGATCGCCGTCGAATCCATCTTCAGCTCGGCCAGCACCTGCCCCACCTCGAGCGGATGAATGATGTACGGCTCCCCGCTCGCGCGCCTCTGCCCCTCATGCTGCCGCTGGCAAAAGACCCACGCCTTCCGAATGATCTCGAGGTCATCCCCTGGCCGGTTCGCATGCACCGTCTCCAGCAGCCTCTGAAATCCCTCGTCGATAGCTCTTCCAGTCGCGTCAATGCGACCGCCCATCGCCTCGGCATCGCGCTTCAATATCGAATCGAGGAGAGCGTCATGGCTCCCGCTCAACTCACCGCCAGCCGGCTTCAGCCCGCTTGTGCCCACCGGCACCGCCACCTCAATCCCCGCCCCCGTGCCCTCGCCACCCGGCGCAGCCCCCATCCCGCCACGCGACCCTGACCTCGAGTCCGCCTGCGAGAATGCGCCATCGGCACGTTGCATGGTTCATTATAGGCTGGCCATACCACACCAACCACCGCCCTGAACACGCACCCTGTCGAAGCAAATCGTCATCTCAGGCCCCCATCGCTGAATCTCCCCAGCCTCGGCCATCGTCACACCAGGTGTGATTTCTAGCCTCCGCCGCAATCCTCCGTCCGGCCTCTCCCCGCGCAACCCTCCCAGGCGAGCGGCAGCACTCGCAGCTAATTTCGCCCTCGCTGGCCTGCTCGCCATCGCCTGCCTCGCCAACCTCCGTCCCAACGCCTTCGCCATCGCGCACCGCTCCGAACGCCGCTCTTCCCTTCCGGCAGCCCACGCCCTCGTCGTCGGGTACTTCGGCCAGTGGAGCGTCTACGATCACTTCCTCGTCAAGAATCTCGTCACCAGCGGAGCCGCCGCACAGCTCGACCAGATCAACTACGCCCAGGGCTTCGTCACCGGCGGCCACTGCTCCGTCGCCGATCCAAACGCCGACCTCAACCTCGTCGTCAGCGCACAGGATTCGGTCGACGGCACAGCCGACGACCCCGCCACTACCTTCCGCGGCAACCTCCATCAGATCGCCGAGCTCAAACGCCTTCACCCCCGCCTCAAGATCCTCATCTCGCTCGAAGGCCGCGCCTCCGACTTCGCGGCCGACGCTCAACCCGCCGCTCGCAACGCCTTCATCCAATCCTGCATCGACATCTTTCTTCGCGGCCACCTCTCCGCCAGTCCCAACGTCGCCTCCGGCACCCCTGACCAGCCCGGCCTCTTCGATGGCATCGACGTCGATTGGGAGTACCCCGGTCCCGAGAATGCCGCCAACTTCGTCGCCCTTCTCACCGACCTCCGCCACGCCATGGATGACCTCCGTCCCGGTCTCCGCCTCGCCATCGCCGTCGGCCCCTCGCCCCGCATGTACCCCGGCGTCGACCTCTCCGCCGTCAGCCGCGTCGTCGATCAGATCGGCATCATGAACTACGACTACAGCGGCCCTTGGAGCCACACCACCGGCCTCCTCGCCCCGCTCTACGCCCCCCACCGGGCAACCGGCGGATCTCCAATCCAGTCTCCCGGTGCAGCACCGGACCCCGCAACAATCATCAGCGTCGAAGGTCCTGACAGCAATGTCGAGGCCAGCATCCTTGCCTACAAGCAGGCCGGCGTTCCCGCTGCGAAACTCCTCCTCGGCCTGCCCTTCTACGGCTACGGATGGAAATCCGTGAACGCCTCCGCGGCCGGCCTCTTCCAGCCCGGCCAGGGCATCCGCGGAGATCGCCCCTACAGCTACCTCCAGAACCTGCTCACCCCCGCACCCGCCACAGTAGAAATCTCCGATCCACTGCCCCATTCACCACCCGCAGCCTCCCCAGCCCCTGCACAGTCCCCTCTCCAGATCACAGCCCAGACCTCCATCCAGACCTCCATCCGCACATCGCCCCAACTCCCAGGCCAGATCTCAAGTCACACCCCGAAACTCGCTCCCGCCACCATCGCCCGCACCTACGTCCTCCACCGCGATCCCCGCTCTCACGCCCCCTGGATCTACGACGGCGACACCTTCTGGACCTACGAGGACCCCATCTCCATACGCTACAAGGCCAACTTCGCCGCTAACCAGCACCTCGGCGGCGTCATGGCGTGGGAGCTGAGCCAGGACGCCCCCGACGCCGCCCTCCTCAAAGCTGCCCGGTCCACCCTTCTCCATCCAGACCTGCCTTTGAACCCCGACTAGGACCGCAAATCCCCTCCCCGTCACAAGCCCAGCACGCCCTATGATTACGCTTCGGTGTAACCTCATCTCCTGCCCTACGGGCACTACCGTGAGGAATGCATCATGCCCGATCGGACGCAGTTAGATGACAGCCGCGATCTGGCACGGCATCTGCCGGACGGCTATCGGGACGCGGAGTAGCCCGTCGTGATGGAAGTTAAGCTCGATGCAAAACAACAACAGCTCTAGGAGCTTGTTGAAATAGATACCGATCCACAGGCTCTGAGCACGTGGAGGTCGTCTTACGGGTATGCGTGGAGACGAGCGGTTTCAGGATGGGATGTTCAGCTATGTGTCGTTGGAGCAGCG
>JAABUK010000638.1_pt1 | contig 71830 bp, 65 predicted proteins | sample 5559141 | NCBI WGS metagenome assembly JAABUK01 (sample SAMN10711869, study PRJNA513367) | rock metagenome | isolation source: Antarctica rocks | place: Antarctica: Victoria Land, Pudding Butte nord | collected 2016-01-03 | reverse complement strand
CGGTCGCGACCGAGAAGTTCAACATCGGCGACACCGACATGACCGCGCAGCTGCTGCGGGCGAAGGAGGCGGGCGCCGACGTGATCCTCACCTACGGCATCGGGCCGGAACTGGCGCAGGTCGCCAATGGCCAGGCGAAGCTGGGCTGGAAGGTGCCGCTGATCGGCAGCTGGACCCTGAGCATGGCGACGTTCATCGACACGGCGGGCGCCAACGGCAACGGCGCGGTCATGCCGCAAACGTTCGTGCAGTTGCCGAACACGCCAAGGCGGGACGCCTTCATCAAGGCCTATCAGGCCGCCTACAAGACCGACCGCATGCCGTCCCCGGTCTCGGCCGCGCAGGGCTACGACAGCGTGTTCCTGCTGGCCGCCGCCATCAAGCAGGCGGGCGGGACGGAGGGGCGCAAAATCCGCGAGGCGCTGGAGAACCTGAACGAGAAGGTGGAGGGCGTCGTCACCACCTACGATCACCCCTTCAGCAAGACCGACCACGAGGCGATCACCAGCAACATCCCGGTGTTCGGCGAGGTGAAAGGCGGCCGAGTGCAGCCCGCCCATGCCGAGGACGTGGCCGGCGACAAGGCCGTTCGCCTGAAGCCGCGCGCCTGATGCAGGTCGTCCTCCCCCGGCTCGTCCGGGGGACCCCCGCCTTGAAGCGTTAGGACCCGCCGCATGCAGATCCTCGCCCAGTTGATCGTGAGCGGAATTGCCGTCGGGATGATCTACGGCGTCATCGCCTTCGGCTACCAGCTTACGTTCTCGACCTCGCGCACGCTGAACTTCGGCCAGGGCGAGGCCTTGATGCTGGGCGCGTTGGTGGGGCTGACCGTCCAGTATTTCGTCGGATACTGGGCCATGTTGCCGGCCGTGTTGGCCTTCGGCCTGCTGCAAGGGGCGGTAGTCGAGCGGCTGGGCGTGCGGCGCGCGATCAAGATGAAGTCGGAGTCCGGCTGGATCATGGCGACCATCGCGCTCGGCATCATCTTCAAGAACCTGGCCGAGAACGTCTGGGGCCGGGACGCGCTGAAGTTCCCCTCGCCGCTGTCGGAGACCTCGCTCGACTTCGGCGGGGTGCGCATCCTGCCGATGGAGATCGTCATCGTCGTGGGCGCCCTGGCGCTGATGCTGGCGGTCGAGCTGTTCAACCGTCGCAGCATCTTCGGCAAGGCGGTGGTGGCGACGGCCAACGACCGCGATGCGGCCGGGCTGATGGGGATCAACACCGGGCTGGTCATCACCTTCAGCTACGCGCTGAGCAGCATGACAGCCGCGTTCGCGGGCGTGCTGGTGGCCCCGGTCACGCTCACGGGCGCGACGATGGGGGCGGTGCTGGGCCTGAAAGCCTTCGCGGTCGCCATCATCGGCGGGCTGTCGAGCGGGATGGGCGTCGTGGTGGGCGGGCTGATTCTGGGCATCACCGAGACCTTGACCGGGTTTTACATTTCGACCGGCTACAAGGATGTGCCGGGCCTTCTCCTGCTGTTGTTGGTGCTATCGATCAAGCCATCCGGCCTGTTCGGCAAGAAGACGATCAAGAAGGTCTAGGCATGCGCACATCGATGCTGCAGGGCGGGCTGCTGGTTGCGGCGCTGCTTCTGTTTCCCTTCCTGGTCACCAACCCCTATTACCTGCACCTGACTGTCGTGATCGCGATCTATTCCATCCTGCTGCTGGGGCTGGATATCGTGTTCGGCTACACCGGCGAGGTTTCGCTCGGCCACGCGGCGCTGCTTGGGATCGGCGCCTACACGGCGGGCGTGCTCAACTTCCAGCTTGGCATCGGCAGCTGGCTTGCTTTGCCGGCCGGCGTGGTCGTCGCGGCGCTGTTCGGCCTCATGCTGGCTTTGCCGGCGCTGCAAGTCACCGGCCCCTATCTGGCCATGGTGACGCTCGCTTTCGGAACCATCATCCAGATCCTGATCAACGAGATGACGTTCCTGACCAATGGTCCCATGGGCATCTCCCTGCAGAAGCCGCTGTTCATCGACCTGCGCGATTACGCCGACGCCGTTCCGTTCTTCGACATGTCGCTCTCCCGCATGCGGGAGTTCGAGTTCTACTTCCTCGTCGCCGCTTGCTTGCTGCTCAGCCTGGTGGTGGTGAACCGCCTGATCGCCAGCCGTTACGGCCGGGCCTTCGAGGCGCTGCGGGATGCGCCGATCGCCTCGGACTGCATGGGCGTGTCGGTGTACAAGCACAAGGTCATCGCGTTTGCCTTCAGCGCGGGCATGGCGGGGCTCGCGGGCGTGTTGTTCGCCTACTCCGAGCAGTATGTCGCTCCCAACAACTTCGGCATCGAGCTCGCCATCCAGTTCCTGCTTGCGGTGACGCTGGGCGGCCGCAAGTCCCGGGTGGGGCCGATCCTCGGCGCGGTGGTCATCGTGGTGCTGCCCAACCTGCTGGCGGACATCGAGCTGTTCCGCGTCATCGCCGGCGTGATCGCTGCCGTGGCGCTGGTCGCGGGCGTCGCCTCGGTCCGGCGCGCGGAGAGCCGACTCTCCGTCGCCGTGCCGGTTGGCCTCTGCGTCGCCTTCTTCGCCTTCTCGCTGGCGCTGCAAAAGATCACCGACTTCAGGCTGGCCATCTTCGGCGCCATGATCCTGTTCGTCGTCTACTACTTGCCGGACGGCATCTACGGCTTCGCCCGCGCCCTGCTCGGCCGGCTGCGCCCGGGATTGGTGCGCCAGCACGCCGTGATCCGGGCGTCTGGCGACAGCAGCAAGGTTTGGTCGGCCGCGGCGCCGCAGGTCGAGGCCAGAACGGCGCCGTCGGCCACGGCGCCGCAGGTCGAGGCTAGAACGGCGCTGCTGGAGGTGCAGGGGGTCGTCATGCAGTTCGGCGGGCTCAAGGCGCTCAACGACGTCAGCCTCGCGGTGCGGCCCCAAACCATCCACGGCCTGATCGGCCCGAACGGCTCCGGCAAGAGCACCATGATGAACGTGCTGACCGGCATCTACATGCCAACCGGCGGCGACATCAAGCTCGAGGGGCGTAGCATCGCCGGGCGGAACTCGCCCGACATCGCCGCCGCCGGCATCGCCCGCACCTTCCAGAACGTGCAGTTGTTCGGCGAACTGACCTTGATCGAGAACGTCATGGTCGGCCTGCACCACACCTATCGCGGCTCCCTGGCCGAAGTGGCGCTGGCCACGCCGCGTGCCCGGCGGGAAGAGGTGGACGCGCAGGTCCGCGCCGCCAGCATCCTGGGCTTCGTCGGTCTCGAGCACCTGGCCAACGAGGAGGCGCGGAACCTTCCCTATGGCAAGCAGCGCCTGCTGGAGGTCGGCCGGGCTCTGGCGCTCGATCCCAAGCTGCTGCTGCTGGACGAGCCGGCTGCCGGGCTGACAGCGCCCGACATCAAGGAGCTGATTAAGATCATCCGCAAAATCCGCGACCACGGGATCACGCTCATCCTGATCGAGCATCACATGGACGTGGTGATGAGCCTTTGCGACACGGTGACGGTGCTGGATTTCGGCCAGAAGATCGCCGAGGGCCCGCCCGCGCTGGTGCAGGCGGACGAGAAGGTGATCGCCGCCTATCTGGGCGGCGCCGTGGCCGAGGCCGCCTAGATGTTGCGGGTCGAGAAGCTGGTCGCCGGCTACGGCAAGGTGCAGGTGCTGCACGGCCTCGACCTCGTCGTCGAGCAGGGCCAGCTGGTCACCTTGATCGGCAGCAACGGCGCCGGCAAGACCACCACGTTGCGCGCGCTTTCCGGCATGATCCGCCCGGAGTCCGGCCGCATCGTGCTGGGCGGCAAGGACATCTCCGGCCTGCCGTCGCACGCCATCACCCGGCGCGGCCTCGCCCATTCTCCCGAGGGGCGGCGCGTGTTCGCGACCCTTTCGGTCGCCGATAACCTGGTCATGGGCGCCTTCCCCCGCCTGACCGGCAGCCGCCCCCGCGGCGACGTCACGGCCGACCTCGACCGCATGTTCGCCCTGTTCCCCCGGCTGCAGGAGCGCCGCGCGCAGCTGGCCGGCACTCTCTCCGGCGGCGAGCAGCAGATGCTGGCCATGGCCCGCGCCTTGATGCTGAACCCCGACGTGCTACTGCTCGACGAGCCCAGCATGGGCCTGGCCCCCCGCTTGGTGGCCGAGGTGTTCGCGACCATCGCCCGGCTGAAGGCGGCGCGCATGACCATGCTCCTTGTGGAGCAATTCGCAGCCGCCGCGCTGGAGGTGGCGGATTTCGGCTATGTCATGGAGAACGGCCGCCTGTCTGCCTCCGGGCCGGCGGCGGCACTGAAGAACGACCCAGCCGTTCGTGCCGCCTATCTCGGCGCGGCGCATTGAACCTGCGACGCGTTTCTGACTCTTGAAGCAGCAAGGAAACCGGGCCACCTTCGCACCATGAATCGTATCCCGCCGACGCTGGACATGACTCCCGACGGCGCCTTCCGCCGGTTGCCACCGGCGAGCGGCGGCGTACCTCTGTCGTTCAAGGTGCTGGCCGGCGCGGTGCTGGTGGCCTTGCTGGCGGGCGCTATCTCGGTCGCGGCGCTGGCGATCTGGGTCGTCTCGCTGCTGCTGCCGGTCATCGTCATCGCGGGCGGCGTCGCCTATGCTGCCCTGCGGTATCGGCGCTGGCAGCTACTCCGCGGCGCGCGGGACCTCCGCCCCCAATAGCCCGGCGGCTTCGGCGATGACGGCGTAGCTGCGCCGGCGCATCGCGGGATCGTGCATGGTGGTCAGAATGACGACCTCGTCCACCGCATGTGTCGCGGCCAACTCCGCCAACGCTTGGGCGACCACGGTGCCGGTGCCAACGAAGGCCCGCGACCGGATTTTCCGCACGCGCTCCCGCTCCGCCTCGGTGTAGGGGTATGCAGCGCCTTCCGCCGGGCTGGGCAGCGGATTGTAGCGGCCGGCGTCGCGGCCCAGGCGCCATACGGCGCGCGAGGTGAATTGCCGCTCGGCCTCGGCTGCGGTGTCGGCGGCAATCGCCCAGACGGCGAGGCTGGCGAGCGGCGCGGGGCATGCATCGGCCGGGCATGCATCGCCGGGCCGAAAGCTCCCGCGATAGGCTGCCAGGGCTTCGGCGGCGCCGCGTCCGTCGGTGATGAAGTGGGCGAAGCAGAAGGGCAGGCCGAAATAGGCCGCGACCTGCGCCCCGTAATCGGAGCTGCCGAGGATCCAGGGCGATGGCGCGGTCGGCCCGGCCGGCTGCGCCGTCACGTCCCGGAACGGATGGCCCTCGGCCAAGGGCTCGCCGCGGCACCAGTTCAGCAAATCCCGCACCTGGCTCGGGAAGTGATCCGCGGCGCTGTCGGCCTGCGGGTTGAGCGCAAACGCCGTCCGCCCGTCCGAACCCGGCGCGCGGCCCAGCCCCATGTCGATCCGGCCGGGGGCGATCGCCTCCAGCACGCGGAACACCTCGGCCACTTTCAGGCTCGCGTAGTGCGGCAGCATGATGCCCGCGCTGCCCACGCGGATGCGCGTGGTGGTGGCCGCGATGGCGGCCATCAAAACTTCGGGGGCGGTGCCGGCCTGGCTGGTGCTGTTGTGGTGTTCCGCCAGCCAGTATCGGTGGTAGCCAAGGGCCTCGCAATGCCGCGCCAGGGCCAGTGTTTCCTGGATGCTGCTCGAGGGCGGGCGGCCGGTGACCACCGTAGATTGATCCAGCACTGAAAGCCGCATGGGCACCTCCGATCGCGTGTGGCACCGGCTTGGCCGGTCAAGTATAGGGATGGATCTGTGTCGCAAGGGATCATCGTGCCCGATCCACAAAGTTCCAAGCTCGCCAGCGGCGTCCCCGGACTAGACGATGTCCTGAGCGGTGGCTGGCCGGCGGGCAAGGTCTATTTGGTCGAGGGCAGTCCTGGAACCGGCAAGACGACCCTCTCGCTGCAGTTCCTGCTAGCGGGGCTGGAGGCCGGGGAGACCGGGCTCTACATCTCCCTGTCGGAGTCGCGGGCCGAGTTGGAGGTCGTCGCGGCAAGCCACGGCTGGTCGCTGGACCGGCTGGAGATCTTCGAGGTGTTCAGCGACGAAGGCCTGAACCCCGACCAGGAGCAAACGGTCTTGCACCCGGCCGAGCTCGAGTTGGGCGAGACGATCCGGGCCGTCATGGCGCAGGTGGATGCTGTACGGCCAAAGCGCCTCGCCTTCGATAGCCTCAGCGACATGCGGCTGCTCGCCCAGAGCTCGCTGCGCTACCGGCGCCAGGTGCTGGCGCTCAAGCACTTCCTCATGCAACGGAACTGCACCGCCCTGCTGCTCGCTGACCGGACGGCCGATGGCGGAGACCTGCAATTGCACAGCGTCGCCTCTGGCGTGCTGGTCCTGGAGCAGGTGATGCTGGAGTATGGGGCGCAGCGTCGGCGCTTGCGTTTGATGAAGCTGCGCGGGACAGCGTTTCGCGGCGGCTGGCACGACTACACCATCCAGCGCGGCGGCCTCGTGTCGTTCCCGCGGCTGCCCATCGATCATCACCGGACCGAGCTGGTGTCGGAAGCGCTGAGCAGCGGCGCGCCCGGGTTGGACGCCCTGCTCGGCGGCGGATTGGTGCCGGGGACGAACATCCTGCTCATCGGCCCGTCCGGCACCGGCAAGACCTCGCTGGCGACGTCCGTCGTCATCGCGGCGTTGCGCCGGGGGGAACGCGCCGCCTACTTCCTGTCCGACGAAAGGCTGCCGACCCTGCTCACCCGGTCGGCGAACTTCGGGATGGACCTGCGCCCCTACATCCAATCCGGCATGCTGACCGTGCGGCATATCGACGCGGCCGAGGTATCGCCAGGCCAGTTCGCCGCATTCATCCGGGAACAGGCCGAACGCGACGGATGCCGGGTGGTCGCGATCGACAGCCTCAACGCCTACCTGCGAAGCCTGCCGGGCGAGAAGTACTTGACGCTGCGGATGAACGGGCTGCTGTCGTTCCTGCACCATCACCGGGTCATCACCCTCATGGTCGTGACCCAGGAAGGCGCCGGGGGCGCGGTGCGCAGCAACGTCGACCTGAGCCACCTTGCCGACAGCGTGGTCCGGATGCGCTTCTTCGAGGTGGAGGGCGTCGTCCGCAGGGCGATCTCGGTCCTGAAAAGCCGGATTGCGGCGTCCGAGCCGACTATCCGGGAGTTTACCTTCGGCGCCGCCGGGCTGGAGGTCGGCCCGCCGCTCCGGGGGTTCCGCGGCGTCCTGACCGGCTCGCTCGACTGGAGCGGAGCGGCGGATGACCTGATGCCTTTGAACCCTGCGACCCCTGCATTCGGCGGGAGCGGCGGCGGCCGTTGATGCAGCTGATCAGCATCCTGGCCCCGCGCGGGCGCGATGCGGCGGTGATCGGCCAGGTGCTCGACCGCGCGGGGATCGGCAACCGGACCTGCCCGGACCTGGAGGACTTGATCGCCGAGCTCGACCTCAGCGCGGCGGTCATGGTGACCGAGGAGTCGCTGGCGGGCGAAGCGGTGCAGGCGCTACTGCAATGGGTCGATCGGCAGCCGGCTTGGTCGGACCTGGCCTTCGTCGTCCTGGCCACCAAGCAAGGCCGGGTCCGGCCGGCGGCGCAGGCCGCCACGCTGGAGCGGCTCGGCAACGCCGTGTTGCTCGAGCGTCCCCTGAATGCCGAAAGCCTGGCAAGTGCGGCGCGCTCGGCGTTGCGGGGGAGGCGCCGACAATTGGCGATGCGCGAGCTCGCGGATACGCTGGAGTCCCAGGTCGAACGGCGGACGCAAGCGCTGGCCGAGACCGAGGAGCGGTTCCGCGCGACATTCGAGGGCTTTCCGGAGGTTTTGTTCGTCGTCCTGGTCGGCCAGAACGGCGAGTTCACGATCGACAGCCTCAACCCGGCGGCGGAACGCCGGACCGGGCTGCGCACGGCGGACGTGATCGGCCGGCCGGCCGAGACGTTTATGCCCGCGACCGAGGCCACGTCCTTGAGCCTGCAACTCGCGCAGTGCCTGGCTTCGGGCACGAGCCTGGAGTTCACCGATGACCTGAAGTTCCCCGGCGGCGAAGGCACCTTCGAGACCACGCTGACCCCGATGCGCGGCGCCCAGGACCGCATCAACCGCATCCTGGGGATCGCGCGCGACGTCACGGAACGCAACCGCCTCGAGGCCCGGCTCAGCGCCACGCAGAAGCTCGAGGCCATCGGCCAACTGACCGGCGGCGTGGCGCACGACTTCAACAACCTGCTGCAGGTTGTGCTGAGCGGGCTGACCCTGATGGACCGCGTCCAGGACCCGGCGCGGCGGGCCAAGCTGGCCGAGAGCGTGCGGCGGGCAGCGCAGCGTGGCGGCGAACTGACCAAGCGGCTGCTGACCATCGCGCGCCGCCAGTCGTTGCGCCCCGAGCCGATCGACCTGTCGGCCTGGTTGGCGGACGGTGCCTCGGAGCTGCTGGCCCGCACCCTGCGCGGCGACATCCGCACCGAAACCGTGATCCCCGAGGGCCTGCCCGCCGTCGAGGCGGACCCGGCGGAGCTCGAGCTGGCTTTGCTGAACCTCGCCGTGAACTCGCGCGACGCCATGCCGCAGGGCGGCACGCTCACGATCTCGGCCGCACTGGCGGAGGTGGATGGCTTGACCGACCCGGACGGCCTGTTGGGGACGTTCGTCCGCATCTCGGTGCGCGACACCGGCGTGGGTATGGCACCCGAAATCCTGTCCCGCGTGTTCGAGCCGTTCTTCACCACCAAGGAAGTCGGCAAGGGCACCGGCCTCGGCCTGGCGCAGGTCTACGGCTTCGCGCGGCAGAGCGGCGGCGGCGTGCGGCTCCGCAGCCAGCCCGGCGCCGGTACGACGGTTTCCTTGTTGCTGCCGTTGTCACGCCGCCCCGCGCCGGTCGCCATCGCCGCCCCGGCCGACCCCGAAGGGCCGCCGACGCTAGGTGCGGCCGTGCTGGTCTGCGAGGACGACGACGACGTGGCGGCGCTGGTCGTCGATATGTTGACGCAGCTGGGCCACGAACCGACGCGGGTGACGACGGCCGCGGCGGCCCTGGGCGCGCTGGCGGACGGCCGCGACGTGGACCTGCTGTTCACCGACGTGATGATGCCGGGCGGCATGAATGGCTTGGCCCTGGCCCTGGAGGCGCGCCGCCGCCGCCCGGGCCTGGCCGTCCTGCTCACCACCGGCTACACCGGCGGCAGCCCGGAGGAGGGGCTGGTCGGTCTGCCGATGCTGCGCAAGCCGTACCGGATCGACGACCTGGCGCAGGCGCTGCAGCGCATCCTTGCGGCTTAGGAGCGCACGCGGCGGCGCCCCATTTCGGCGTCAGACGATGATGGCAGAGACGCTGATCCAGAATCGTGATCTACTCACGCCGTTGTCGAAGCCCTGAGGCCCCGCCATGCGCTGGCTGCTGCTGTTCATGATGTTGTGCGGCGCCCCGGCTTGGGCGGAGGCTTTCCAGATCCCCGGGCTCGATGCGGACAGCAGCGCCTACCAGCGCAGTCTGGCCGCGCGCACCCCCGCCGGCGCCACTTCGCAAGCCCGCCGCCAGGCGGAGCAGCGGGCCGCCGACGCCCAGCGCCGGCAGGACTGGCCCGGCGTCGTCGCGGCCCTCGAAACCCGCATCGGCGCTGGCGACCCCACGGCGGAGACCTGGCTGGCGCTGGCCCGGGCGCAGTTGCGGCGCACCCCGTCCGACCCGGCCCATGCGGCGCAGGCGGCATGGCAGGCGTTCGGCGCGGCCGACGCGGGCGCGCCCGAGATCCCCCCGCTGCTGGTGATGGCCGAGGCATTCCGCGCCATGAACCGCCCGGAGGCAGCCATCCAGGCGCTGGAGGCCGTGCAGGAACGCGCGCCGGACGACGCAGGCTACAAGCAGTTGCTGGCCGATGCGCGCAGGGCTGCCGGCATCCAGGTCCGGCGCGTGCGCACCGAGACCGAGGCCGACCCGCCGCAGGCCTGCATCGAGTTCACCACCGCCCCGGCCCGCCGGGCCGATTTCGTGCCGGGCGACTGGGTGCGCATCCTCCCCGCCCAGCCCGCCGCCGCCGTCACGCGGCAGGGTGACCAGATTTGCGTCGCCGGGCTGCGCCTGGGCGCCACGACGCAACTGGTGCTGCGGGCCGGCATGCCCGGCGAGGACGGGCTGGCGCTGAACCGCGAAACCACGCTGCCGGTCGCGATGGGCAACCGCACCCCGCGGCTGATTTTCGACAGCCGGCTGTTCCTGCTGCCCCGCGGCCAGGCGCCGCGCATCTCCCTGGCCAGCGTGAACCTCTCCAGCGTCAAGCTGAAGCTGCTGCGGCTGACGGAGCGGACGCTGGTGCCCTGGTCGCGCGACAACAAGCTGGGCGAGGCGCTGCAGCGATACACCTTCGAGGGGCAGAGCGAGAACGGCAAAGTCGTGTGGGAGGGCAGGGCCGATATCCCGCATTGGCAGCCGAACCAGGTGGTCCGCACCGCGCTGCCGCTGCCGGACGCCTTCGCGGAGCCGGGCGCCTATTTTCTGCTGGCGACGCCGGGCGACGGCTCGCCCGAGTACACGGCCTCGGCCACCCAGGTCATTATCCGGACCGACCTGGCGCCAACCGTATGGCGCGGCTCGGACGGCCTGACAGTGCAGGTGCGCAGCTTCGCTGACGCGCAGCCGCGGCCGGGGGTGCAGCTCAGCCTGCTCGCCCGCAGCAACGACGTCCTGGCGCAGGCCACGACCGACGCGGATGGAGTGGCCCGCTTCGCCGCGCCGCTGCTGCGCGGCACCGGGCCGCAGGCGCCGCAAAGCATCCACGGCGCTGCCGGCGAGGACTTTGTGGCGCTCGACCTGACCACGGCGGCGTTCGACCTCACGGATCGCGGCGTGGAGGGCCAGCCGCATCCCGGGCCGCTCGACGCCTACGCTTGGACGGATCGCGGCATCTATCGCCCGGGCGAGACCGTGCAGGTCATGGCGCTGCTTCGGGACGGCGCCGGGCTGCCGGGCGAGGTGCCGGCGCATGTCGTCGTCAAGCGGCCGAACGGACAGACCTTCCTCGATCAGGTGCCGCCGCGCGGGGCGGACGCGGCGGTCTACCTGCCGGTCACCTTGTCCAACTCGGCGCCGTCCGGGGTTTGGAGCATCGAGGTGCTGGCCGATCCGAAGCGGCCGCCGATCGGGCGGGCCGAGTTCCGGGTCGATGCCTTCGTACCCGACCGCATGGCCGTCGAACTGACCCCGGTCGGCCCGATCGTGCCGGGCCGGCCCTATCCGCTGGGGGTGACGGCGCGGTTCCTCTATGGCGCGCCGGCCGCCAACCTGACCGGTACCGCGACCTTGCGCCTGGTCGCCGACCCCGACCCGCCGGCGGCCCTGGCCGGCTACCGCATCGGGTTGGACGGCGAGGATTTCGCGCCGGACAGCCAGGAGATCGCGATGCCGACCACGGACGCGCAGGGCCGCGCGACCCTGCCGGTTCTGCTGAAGACGGCGCCGGACACGACGCGCCCCGTGCGCGCCGATCTGGACGTGGCGGTCGACGACCCCTCCGGCCGCGCCAGCCATGCGCGCGCCAGCATTCCGGTGCGCCCGGCCGGCAACCTGATCGGCATCAAGCCCGGCTTCGAGGGCGCCATCGATGCCGGCAGCGAGGCCACGTTCGAGGTTGCGGCGGTGAACGCGGACGGCGCCCGGGTGGCCGTGCCCGCCCGGTTGCGCCTGGTGCGGGAGCGGCCGGACTGGCGGCTGGTGATGCGCGGCCAACTGGCGCGGTACGAGACAGTGTATAAGGATGAGCCCGTCGAGGCCGTCGAGATCACGGTGCCTGTGGGCCAGCCGTTCCGCTATGCGCGCCGGCTGGATTTCGGCCGCTACCGGCTCGAGGTCGCCGAGCGCGGCGGTCTGGCGGCGACCTCGGTGCGGTTCCGCGCGGGCTGGGTCGCGTCGGACAGCCCGGACACGCCGGACAAAGTGGATGTTTCGACCGACCGGCGGGATTACGCGCCGGGCGGCATGGCCAAGGTGCAGATCGTGTCGCCGTTCGCCGGGCACGCGACGGTGCTGACCCTCAGCGACCGGGTGCATAGCCTGCGCACCCTCGACGTCCCAGCGGGTGGCACCAGCATCGACGTGCCGGTCGACGCGGCCTGGGGACCCGGCGCCTATGTGGCCGTACACGTGTTCCGGGCCGGCGACGGCACGCGGCCGGCGCGGGCCATCGGTCTGGCCTGGGCCGGCATCGACCCGGCCGGGCGCACCCTGGCCGTGAGCGTCGCCGCACCCGAAAAGGTCGCGCCGCGCGGCCGGGTCGTGATCCCGGTGCGCACGGCGCCGGGTGCCTGGATTAGCCTTGCCGCCGTCGATGAGGGCGTGCTGCGGTTGACGAGTTTCGCCTCGCCAAGCCCGGCGGCGCACTTCCTTGGCCGGCGGCGGCTCGGGCTCGACGTCCGCGACGACTGGGGCCGGCTGATCGCGCCGGCCGAGGGTGAGGCGGCGACGCTGCGCCAGGGCGGCGACGACGGTGGCGGCGCCTTGCCGGAGATCCCGCAGAAGGTCGTCGCCTTGTTCACGCCGCCGGTGCAGGCCGGGCCGGACGGGGTGGTGCAGGTGCCGCTCGACCTGCCCGATTTCGCCGGCCAGGTCCGCCTCATGGCGGTGGCTTGGCAGGGCAACCGCATCGGCTCGGCGTCGGTGCCGATGATCGTGCGCGACCCGCTGATCGCCGAACCCTTGCTGCCGCGGTTCCTGGCGCCCGGCGACGAGGCGCGGCTGGCGGTGCTGCTGCAGAACCTCGACCTGCCCGGTGGCGAGGCGGTGGCGGCGCTGTCCGTGGAGGGCCCGCTGGCGCTGGTGGGCGAGACGCGGTTGGCCGCCACCTTGGCCCCCGGCGCGCAACTGGTGCGCACCACGACCTTACGGGCCACGGGCGTCGGCCGCGGCATCATCCGGCTGGATGTCTCCGCGCCCGGCGGCTTCCGGGTGCAGCGGGAGGCGGCGATTCTGGTCCGGCCCGCGCGGGCGCCGGTCAGCATTGCCTCCGGCGGCGAGTTGGCGCCGGGCGCGGAAGCGCGGCTGGTGCCGGCGCTCGACCGTATGGTGCCCGGCACCGGCTCGGCCCGCGCCGGGTTCGGCGGACCCGTGCGGTACGACGTGGGCGCCTTGGTGCGGGCGCTGGACGCCTATGAGTTGAGCTGCCTCGAACAGGCGAGCAGCAAGGGCCTGCCGTTGGCCGTGTTGCCCGATGGCCCGGCGGCGGGGCAGGGGCGGGCCGCCCGGCTGCAGGCGGCGGTCTCGATTGTGCTGGACAAGCAGCGCTACGATGGCGGGTTCGGCCTGTGGTCCGCGGGCGGCGAGGCGGAGACCTGGCTTTCGGCCTACGCCACCGAGTTCCTGCTTCGCGCCCGCACCGGCGCCGCCGCGGTGCCGGACGGCGCGATGGGCGACGCCATCAAGTTCCTGGGCGAGGGACTGGAGAACTTGCCAAGCTCGCCCGAGGGCATGGCCAGCCAGGCCTACTACCTCTACGTGCTGGCCCTGGCCGGGCAGCCCCGGGCGGGCGCCAACCGTCTGCTGGCCGCGGATCTCGGCAAGCTGCCGACGCCCTTGGCCCGGGCGCACCTGGCAGCGGCGTTGGCGCTGTCCAACGACCGGCCGCGCGCCGAGGCGGCGTTCGCCGAAGCCCTGGCCGCGCCCGCTCGGCGGGATTGGGACGCCGATCGCGGCAGCGCACTGCGCGACCAGGCCGCGATGGCTCTGCTGTTGAAGGAGAGCGGGCTGCTCGCGGACCGGGTTGCCCCCTTGCTCGCGCGCTTGCCCGGTGCGGATTTGCGGCCCGAGGCCTTGAGCACCCAGGAGCAGGCCTGGGCCGCCGCGGCCGGGGCCGTGCTGGGGCGGGACGGCCGGCCGGTCCGCGTGTCCGTCGATGGCCGCCCTGTGCCGGCCGCGCCGCTGGTTCAGGTGGCGCTGACCGGCCCCGCGAGCGTCCGCAACCTGGACGACCGGCCGGTCTGGCAGACCCTCTCGGCCACCGGCGTGCCCTCTGAGGCGCCGACGGCGGCGCGCCAGGGTATGCGGGTCAGCCGCAAGTTCTTCACCACCTCCGGCGATACGCTCGACCTCGACGCACTCAAGCAGAACACCGTATTCGTGCTGCTGGTCGAAGGCCGGGCGGACGACGCGCAGGATCACCGGGCGTTGCTCCTGCAGGGCCTGCCGGCGGGATGGGAGGTCGCCGGGCGGCTGACCGCGGGCAAGACGGCGGGGATGGGCTGGCTGGGCGAGCTGTCGGAGACCGAGGCGCAGCCCGCGGCCGATGACCGGTTCGCGGCCACGATGAAGCTGACCAAGGATGAGCCGGGCTTCCGCGTGGCGGTCCGGCTGCGCGCGGTGACACCCGGCTTGTTCGAGCTGCCGGGCGCGGTGCTGTCCGATATGTACCGTCCCGGCGTGTTCGCGCGTCAGAACACGGGCCGGGTGAAAGTGCTCGCGCTGGAATGACCCGTTGGCCGGCAAGGATGGGCACGGCGCTCGCGGCGCTGGTCCTGATCCTGGCGGGTGCCGCCTGGTCGCTCGACCGCGCCTTCCCCCCCGACCTGCGCCGTCTGGACGCCACCGGAGGCGAAATACTCGACCGCAACGGCCGCCTGATCGCGCTGCTGCCCGCCCCGGGCGGCGTGTGGCGGTTCCGCGCCACGGTGGACGACGTCTCCCGCCCCTTTCTCGACTTGCTGGTGGCGACGGAGGATGGCCGGTTCTGGTCGCACCCCGGCGTCGATCCCTTGGCGATCATCCGTGCCGTCGGCCAATGGGTCGGGGCCGGGCACGTCGTCTCCGGCGGCTCCACCTTGTCGATGCAGGCTGCGCGGCTGCTGGAACCGCGGCCGCGCACGCTGCGCAGCAAGCTGACCGAGGCCGCCCGCGCGCTACAGCTGGAGTGGCGCTACGGCAAGGCCGGCGTGCTCGGCATTTGGCTGACCCTCGCGCCCTATGGCGGCAACCTCGAAGGCGTGCGGGCCGGCGCGCGGGCCTGGTTCGGCACCTCCGCCGCCGCACTCGACCCGGCGCAGGCCGCCCTTATGGTGGCGCTGCCGCGCCGGCCGGAGGCGCTGCGGCCGGACCGCCATGCCGCCCGCGCCCAGGCGCTGCGCGACCGCGTGCTGCCCGAGGCCGAAGGCGTGCCCGTCCCCGCCCGGCGGGTGCCGTTCCCGCGCCATGCCGCCCAGGCCCTGGCGGCCCTGCGCCCCGGCCCCGTGACGCGGACCACGCTGGACCTGCCCTTGCAGACAGCGCTCGAGCGCCTCGCCGGCGAACGGCTGGACGCCTTGCCGGAGCGGGTCTCCGTCGCGCTGCTGGTGGCCGACGCCGGCAGCCGCGAAATCCGCGCCCTGGTTTCGGGACGCTGGGGCGACGAGGCGCGGGCCGGGTCGCTCGACCTCACGCGGGCGGTGCGGTCGCCGGGCTCGGCGCTGAAGCCGTTCCTGTATGCAATGGCGTTCCAGGAGGGGGTGGCCCGGCCGGACACGGCCATGCTCGACCTGCCGCAGCACTTCGGCGGCTACGCCCCGGAGAACTACTTGCGCGGCCATGCTGGCCAGGTTTCGGCGGCGGAGGCCTTGCGGCGGTCGCTGAACCTGCCGGCGGTGGCGCTGCTGGACCAGGTGGGACCGTTGCGGTTTGCCGAAGCGCTGCGCGCCGCCGGGGCGAAGCCGCGTCTGCCGCCCGGCGCGGACGCGTCGCTGCCGCTGGCGCTGGGCGGGGCCGGGCTGACGATGCGGGAAATGGCGGGGCTGTATGCCGGACTGGCGGGCCCAGGCGGGGCGGGGCCGGGCGGGGCGGGGCCGCTCACGCTGCTGCCCGCGCCTGCCCGCCCGCGGACGCCGCAGGCCGAAGCCGCGCGTTTGGTGGCCGACATCCTGACCCAGCCTTTCCCGGGCGGGGGACCGCCGGGCGTGGCGTGGAAGACCGGCACGAGCTGGGGCGGGCGGGACGCCTGGGCCTTCGGCTTCGACGCGCGGCACGTGGCGGCAGCCTGGGTCGGGCGGCCCGACGGCACGCCGCTGCCCGGCAGCACCGGGCGTGCCTTGGCCCTGCCGCTCCTGGCGCGCGTTTTCGACCTGCTGCCCGCCATGCCCCGTGCCACCCCGCGCCCGGTGGTGATGAAGGCAGCCTCCCAGCCGCCCTCGGGTCTGCGCCTGTTGTTCCCGCCGCCCGACGCCCTGCTGTCCGCCGACGGCTCGGTCACCTTGCGCGCGATGGGCGGCCGCCGGCCGCTGACCTTCCTGGTCGACGGCGAACCGGTGCCGGCCCAGCCCGCGCAGCGGCAAGCGGGGTGGCTGCCGCCCGGGCCAGGATTCTACGCGGTAACTGTGCTCGACGCCGACGGGCTGGTCGCCCGCGCCCCGGTCCGCGTGCGGTGATCCGCCGGGTGCAAACGGCCGTGCTGGACGTGGCCTACGAGGAGAGCGGCGCCGCGGCGGGGCCGCCCGTGATCCTCCTGCACGGCTTCCCCTACGACGTTCGTGCCTACGACAGGGTTGCGCCGGCCTTGGCGCAATGCCGCGTCATTATGCCCTATCTGCGCGGCTACGGGCCCACGCGCTTCCGGTCGGAACATACGCCGCGCTCGGGCCAGCAGGCCGCGTTGGGGGCGGATCTGCTGGCGTTCATGGACGCGTTGCCGCTGCCGCGGGCGGTGCTGGCGGGCTACGACTGGGGCGGCCGGGCCGCCTGCATCGTCGCGGCATTGTGGCCGCAGCGGGTTCACGGCCTGGTAACCATTGGCGGCTACAATATCCAGGACATCGCCGGATCAGCCGAGCCGGTCCCGGCCGAGCAGGAGCATCGCTACTGGTATCAGTATTACCTGCACTCGCCGCGCGGGCGGGCCGGGCTGGCGAGGGATCGCCGGGGTTTCTGCCGCTTGTTGTGGCGGCTCTGGTCGCCGACCTGGGCGTTCGACGATGCGACGTTCGAGCGCTCGGCCACGTCGTTCGACAACCCGGACTTCCTGGACGTGGTGGTGCAGTCGTACCGCCACCGCTTCGGCTATGCCCCGGGCGACCCGGCGCTGGAGGGCATTGAGGCGCGGCTGGCCGTGCTGCCGCCGATCGGGGTGCCAACCGTGGTGCTGCATGGCGCCGATGACGGGGTAACTCCGCCCGCCGGGTCGGCCGATCTCCGGCGGTTCACCGGCCCGTGCCGGCGGGAACTCGTCGCCGGCGCAGGGCACAACCTGCCGCAGGAAACGCCGCGGCCCGTGGTCGACGCCATCATGGAGCTGCTCCGGGCAAACGGTTGAACCCTGCCGGACGCGGGCTGCCGCGCCGTCCTCAGTCCTCGCATCCCTCGTCCCGCAGCAGCGCCGCCACCTCCGCCGGTGGCACGTCGCTGGTCGTGAAGGCCTCGCCGATGCCCCGGGCCAGCACGAAATGCAGCGCCCCGTCGCGCATCTTCTTGTCGCGGCGCATGTTGGCGATGAGTCGCGCCGTGGAAAACCGGCGGTTCAGCATGCCGGGGCCGCTGGGCAGGCCGACGGCTTCCAGGTGGTCCGACACGCGGGCGGCATCGGCCGGGTCGCAAAGGCCGAGGCGGGCGGACAGGCGGAACGCGAGGCCCAGCCCCACGGCCACCGCCTCCCCATGCAAAAGCCCGCCGCCGTAGCCGACCTCGGCCTCCAGCGCATGGCCGAAGGTGTGGCCGAGGTTCAGCAGCGCGCGCCCGTCGTTCGGCTTCTCCTCGCGCTCGTCGTCGCCTACCACCCCGGCCTTGAACGCGCAGGCCCGCAGCACCGCCTCGGCCTGCGCCTCCTGGTCGCCGCGCACCAGCGCCGCCGCGTGGTCTTCGCACCAGGCAAAGAACGGCGCGTCGCCGATCAGGCCGGCCTTGGCAATTTCGGCGTAGCCCGCCCGCAACTCGCGCGGTGCCAGCGTGGACAGCGCCCCCGTATCGGCCAGCACCATGCGGGGCTGGTGGAAGGCGCCCATTAGGTTCTTGCCGTGGCGCGTGTTGATCCCGGTCTTGCCGCCCACGCTGCTGTCGACCTGTGCCAGCAGGGTGGTCGGCACCTGCACGAACGGCAGGCCGCGCAGCGTGGTCGCCGCCGCGAACCCGGCGAGGTCGCCGACCACGCCGCCACCGAGCGCGATCACGGTCGAGCGGCGCTCCACTCCCGCGTCCAGCAAGCCCTCCACCAAGGCGGTGTAGCCCGCCACGCTTTTTGACGCCTCCCCGGGCGGCACCACGATCTGCTGCGTCGCCACCCCGGTTTCGGCCAGCCCGGCCAGCAGCGCCGGCAAGTGCAAGGCGGCGACCGTGGTGTCGGTGACCACCACGGCCCGCTTCTGCGGCAGCACGTCGGCCAACAGCGCCCCCGCCCGGTCCAGCAGCCCGGCGCCGACCACGACGTCATAGCTGGACGCGGCCAAGGTCACCACGAGCCGCCGCGGCTCCCGCCAGTCCTGCAAGGCATGCAGCACCTTGGCGGTCGTGATGTCCGGCGGCTCGTCCCCGCAATCGACGACCAGGTCCGCCTCGGCATAGACCGGGTGCCGGGTCGCCATCAGGCCGGCCAGGATCTCGGCAGGGTTCCCGTGGGCCAGCAGCGGGCGGTTGCTGCGGGTGGCGACCCGGCGCACCAGCGTTGGCAGCTTGCAGCGTAGCCAGATGGAAACCGCGGTCTCGCGCACCGCCGCGCGGGTCGACCGGTCCATGAAGGCGCCGCCGCCAGTTGCGAGCACAATGGGGTCGCCGGCCAGCAGGCGGCGGATGACCCGGCGCTCGCCATCGCGGAAGTCCTGCTCCCCGAAGCGGCTGAACAGCTCGGGGATGCTGCGCCCGGCGGCCAGCTCGATCTCGGTGTCGGCGTCGCGGAACGGCAGGCCCATGCGCGCGGCCAGGCGCCGGCCGATGCTGGTCTTGCCTGCGCCCATTAGCCCTACCAGCACCACGCTCCGCCCGGCCAGGGCCAACGGCAGCTCGTGCGCCAAGGCCGGCAGGTCTCGCAGCGCTGCAGCGCTGGGCACGATGTTGCGCGTCATGGCGGTGGAGGCTAGCACATGCCTCCACCTCACGGCCAAGGACGGCGGATGGGTCGATTGTTGCTTCTCGGGTTATGCGTGCTGCTGTTGCTGGGCGTCGGCGGGGCTTTGCTGCTGGGCGCTTTTCCGCCGCAGCCGCGCACCGAGCAGGTGCAGCGGGTGCTTCCCAACGACCGCTTCCAGCCGCGCTGAGCCGGTTGGACCGGCACGTCGAGTCGTTCCTGGAGATGCAGGCTGCCGAGCGCGGCGCCGCCCGCAACACCTGTCTCGCCTATGCCGCCGACCTGCAAGCCCTGGCCGCTTTCGCAGCGTTGCGCGGCGAGGCCCCGGGCGCGGCCACGGCGGAGACGCTGTCCGCCTATGTCCGCTCGCTGCACGGCGTCGTCGCGGCCCGGACCACGGCCCGGCGCATCTCGTCGCTGCACGGCTTCTACAAGTTCCTGGTCCGGGAAGGCGTGCGCCCGGATGATCCGAGCATGCTGATCGACGGTCCCCGTCTGCCAGCCACGCTCCCCAAGTTCCTCAGCGAGGCCGAGGTGGACGCCCTGCTCCAGGCCGCCGCCGCCCGCCCGGCCGGACCCGCCCGGGCGGCGCTGGAGGTGCTGTACTCCACCGGGCTGCGGGTGTCGGAGCTGCTGTCGCTCCGGCAAGCGCAACTCGCGAACGGGGCCGCCACGCTGATCGTGCGCGGGAAGGGCGGCAAGGAACGCATGGTGCTGCTGTCGGCCGCGGCGCGCGAGGCCTCGGGGGCGCTGGCCGTGGCACAGCCGGGGCGCTGGCTTTTCCCCGGCCGCGACCCGCGGCGGGCGATGACGCGGCAGGGGTTCGGCCTGTTGTTGAAGCAGGTGGCGCTCGCGGCCGGGCTCGACCCGGCGCGGGTCAGCCCGCACGTGCTCCGCCACAGCTTCGCCAGCCACATGCTGGCCCGTGGCGCCGACCTGCGCAGCCTGCAGCTGCTGCTGGGCCACGCCGACATCGCGACCACCCAGATCTACACGCACGTGCTCGCCGAGCGGCTCGAGGAATTGGTGCGGCTGCACCACCCCCTATCCCAAGCTGCCGCCCCGGGTTAAGCCCCCGCCATGCGTCACTTCCTGGATTTCGAGAAGCCCGTTGCCGAGCTGGAGCTGAAAATCGAGGAGCTTCGGCGCATGCAGGCGCCGGACGGCATCAATATCGACGAGGAGGTGCGGCAGCTGGAGGAGAAGTCCGACCGGCAGCTGCGGCTGACCTACACCAAGCTGACGCCCTGGCAGAAGACGCAGGTGGCGCGCCACCCGGATCGGCCGCACGCGCTGGCCTACATCGCCGGGCTGATCACCGAGTTCACCCCGCTCGCCGGGGACCGCGCGTTCGCCGACGATGCCGCCGTGGTCGGCGGGCTCGGGCGCTTCCGTGGGCGGTCGGTGGTGGTGCTGGGGACCGAGCGGGGCGCCGATACCGAAAGCCGCGTTGCCCATAATTTCGGCATGGCCCGGCCGGAAGGCTACCGCAAGGCCCGGCGCCTGATCGAGCTGGCCGGGCGCTTCGGCCTTCCCCTGCTGACCTTCGTGGACACCGCCGGGGCGTTCCCCGGCATCGATGCGGAGGCGCGCGGCCAGGCGGAGGCCATCGCGCGCTCGATCGAGGCGTGCCTGGACGCGCCGGTGCCGATCGTCGCCACCATCATCGGCGAGGGCGGCTCCGGCGGCGCGATTGCGCTGGCCACCGGCGATTGCGTGTTGATGCTGGAACATTCAGTCTATTCGGTGATCTCGCCCGAGGGCTGCGCCAGCATTCTCTGGCGTGATGCGGCGCAGGCTGCGGTCGCGGCGGAGGCGTTGCGGCTCACGGCCGAGGACCTGCTGACGCTGGGCATCGTGGACCGGGTGATCGACGAGCCGCTGGGCGGCGCACACCGCATGCCGGCCGACATGATCGCGCGCGCGGGCGCGGCGATCGGCGCGGCGCTGGACCCGCTGCTGGCGCTGGACCCATCGGCGCTGCGCGAGCGCCGGCAGGCCAAGTTCCTGGCAATGGGGCGCGAGGCGGCCCCTTGAGCCCGGCCGCAACGTGGCCAGCGGCTTGCATACCCGGTAGCGTGCGGCCTTCCCTGGGATGACCTGATGCCACGCGATGCCCCGCCTGCCGCGTCGGTCGAGTTGCCGTCGCCCGACACGCGCAACCTGTTCTTCCGGGTGTTTCCCTCGATCTGCCTTCCCATGTTCCTGGCCGCGATCGACGGCACCATCGTGGCGACCGCCTTGCCCAACATCGCCGGTACCCTGGGGGACGTCGAGCGCATCTCGTGGGTGGTCGTGGCCTACCTGATGGCGACCACCATCGCCGCCGCGGTCTATGGCCGGCTGGGCGACGCGATGGGCCGCAAGCGCCTGCTGTTCGTGGCGCTCGCCGTGTTCATCGCTGCCAGCCTGGCCTGCGCGCTGGCGCCCACCATGCTGCTGCTGATCGTCGCGCGCATCGCCCAGGGGGCCGGGGGCGGCGGGCTGATGACCCTGTCCCAAGCCCTGGTCGGCGAGATCGTGCCGCCGCGGGAGCGGGGGCGGTACCAGGGCTACATGGCGGGCACGTTCATGGCCTCGTCCAGCATCGGCCCGGTGGCCGGCGGCTGGCTGACGCAGCATTTCGGCTGGGAAGCCGTGTTCCTGGTCAACCTGCCGCTGGGGGCCATCGCTATCGCGCTGGCGTTCCGCTTGCCAAGCGCCGTGCTCCCCCGCGCCCGGTTCCGCTTCGATTGGCTCGGCCTGGTGCTGTTCTCCGGCTTCATCATCCCACTCCTGCTCGCGCTGGAGCGGGCGCAGCGCATTACCTGGACCGCGCTCCCCGTCATCGGCACGCTGATCGCGGTCGCCGTGGTCTCCCTTGTGCTGCTGTTCCGGCAGGAGCGGCGGGTCAGTTCGCCGCTGATCCCGGTGAACCTGTTGCGCCATCCGTCCATCTGGCGGGCGGACGCCATGGGCGCCTGCGTGGGCGGGCTGATCGTCGCCGGGGTGACGTTCATGCCGATCTACTTGCAGGTGGCGCGGGGCGCGGCGCCGGGGCGGATGGGCCTACTGATGCTGCCGCTCACGGCCGGCATCGCCCTGGGCTCGCTGTTCACCGGCCGGCTGATCAGCAAGACGGGGCGGACGGCGATCTATCCCTCGATCGGCCAGGGGGTCGTCGCGGCATGCTGGGCGTTTCTGGCCCTGGGCGCCAGCTGGATCCCGCTGGACCGCTTGCCGCTTTTGTTCCTGCTGACCTCGTTCGCCATGGGCACCACCATGCCCGTGGTGCAGATGACGGTGCAGATCACCGCCGGCCCGAAAAACTTGGGTGCTGCGTCCGCCAGCGTGCAGTTCAGCCGCTCGATCGGTGCTGCGCTCGGCACCGCGATCGTCGGCGCCGTGCTGTTCGCGACCTTGGCCGGGAGCGATCCGCAGGTGGCAGGCTTGTTCGTGGACGTGGTCGAGCGCGGCCCGGGCGTCCTGGAGGGCGTGTCCGCCGAGGTGCGCGGGCTGCTGGCCACCGAGGTCGCGGGCGCCTTCCGGGCGGCGTTCCTGGTGATCGCCGGATTCAGCGTCGTCGCCATGCTGCTCGCATGGTCGCTGCCGATGCGCCGGCTTTGATGGACTACGGCCGGGCCCAGGCGATGGCGGCCCGGGCCAGCGCGTCGATGGTGTCGACGATCGGCACGCGCAGCGACTCCCAGGGCCCGGCCTGGATGCCGAGCGGGATCTCGGTGCAGCCCAGCACCACCGCCTGGGCGCCCCGGCCGCGGAGCAGGCCGACCGCCTCGGCCAGGGGCGCATAGGCCTCCGCCACCCGGTTCGCCTTCACCGCGGCGATCGCGGGCGTCACCAGCCGGGCCATCTCCGCCTCGTCCGGCTGCAGGCACGGCCAGCCTGCCGACGCGAGGCGATCCTGGTAGAGCCGCATCTCCAGGGTCGCGGCGGTGCCCATCACCCCGACCAAGCCGGCGCCGATGCCTTGCCGGCGCAGGTCGGCGGCGGCGGCGTCGATGATGTGCAGGATCGGCAGCGGCGTGGCGGCCCGCATCCCGTCAATCCAGCCATGCGCGGTGTTGCATGGGATGGCGACCGCGCCGCACCCCGCCGCGGCCAGGCCGTGCAGCCCGTGCACGAGCCAGGGCAGGGGGTCGGGGCCGGTGCCCCGGCGGGCAAGGCCGCGGTCGGGCACCCTTGGGTCGGACCACAGCACCGCCGCCACATGGTCCTGGTCGCGGCTGGCGGGGGTGAGCAGCGTCAGCCGGGTCATGAAGTGTGCGCTGGCGAGCGGGCCCATGCCGCCCAGTACGCCCAGTATCTTGCCGCTGCCCGGCGCCGCGATGTCCATGCGCCATCTTGACCACGCCGCCGTCCGCCAGCAAGCACCTGGCATGTTCGACCTGCAAGGCCACCGCGGCGCCCGCGGCCTGTTCCCCGAAAACACCCTCGAGGGCTTCGCGGCGGCGGCCCGCCTCGGCGTGCGCTGCTTCGAGCTGGACGTTGGGATCACGCGCGACGGCGTGGCTGTGGTGCACCATGACCCCGCCCTGAACCCGGACATCGCGCGGGGTGCGGACGGCGCCTGGCTGCCCGGTCCCGGCCCGTTGCTGCGCGACCTCAGCTACGCGGACTTAGCCGCATACGACGTGGGACGCATCCGGCCCGGCACGGCCTACGCCGGGCTCTATGCCAGCCAGCAGCCGCATGACGGCGCCCGCATTCCCACCTTGGAGCAGGTGCTGCGACAGCCCGGCATCCGGTTCAATATCGAGCTGAAGCTCCTGCCAAACCGGCCGGACTGGACCGTGCCGGCGGAAGAGATGGCCGATCGCGTGCTGCGGGTCGTCGACACCGCAGACGCTTTTGCGCGGGTAACGCTGCAATCCTTTGATTGGCGGGCGCCACGCCACGTCCGGCGCGTCCGGCCCGGCATCCCGTGCGGCTGGCTCACCCGGGCGGAAACCGTGCGGGAAGCGCCGCTTTGGCGTGGGCTTCCCGGCGCGGCCACCCGCCTGGACGCTGTGCCGGACGCCGTGTCGGACGAGGGCGGCGGAACCTGGACGCCGTTCTACACCGAGCTGACCCCGCCTTTGCTGGCCCGGGCGCACACGCTTGGGCTGAAGGTGATCCCCTGGACGGTGAACGACCCGGCCGATATGCGCCGGCTCATCGGCTGGGGCGTCGACGGGCTGATCACCGACTGGCCGGACCAGGCGCTCGCCCTGCCCAGGCCATAGGCGCGCGGGATGACGGTCAGCGCCGCGCCTTCCGCGCCGCGTATTTCGCGTCCCGCGCCGATTTGCGTTCGGCCTTGATCGCCTCGTCCCGCGCCGCCTGCTCGGCGGCCCGGGCGGCGGCTTCGACGGTGGCGGCGGCTTCGGCCTCCAGGCGCGCCGTGTCCGCGGCGGCCAGGCGCACCGCCTCGGCCTCTTTCACCGTCTTGCGTTCGGCGGCGCGGATTTCGCGCGCCTCGATGATGGCGCGGCGCTCGGCCTGGCGTGCGAGCACGGCCGGGTCGTCGGCCGGCGGGCGGGCACGGAACGTCTCCAGCAAGGCCCGTTTGGCTTCGGCAGCGGCGGTCGCGCGGTCTTTAAAGGTGCTGCCCTTGAAGGCGGCCATAGGAACTCTCTCCAGGTTGAAGGGGGCTTCTAGCGCCGTTCCGGTCCGGCTTCCAGCAGCGCCAGGTTCTGCTGCGCGAGATCGCCGGTCGCGCTGTCCGGCGAAAGCTCGATTGCGCGCTCCCAATCCTGCCGCGCGCCAGGCTGGTCGCCGCGGCGCTGGCGCAGGATGCCGCGCTCCAGCAGGGCGTCGGGGTTCTCGCTATCCTGGGCAAAGGCGCGGTCGATATCGTCCTGCGCCAGCTCGAGCTGCTCTAAATGCCGCCAGGCCGCGGCGCGGAACACCAGGGCGTCGGCTCGCCTGGGATCGAGGTCGAGCGCATGGGTCAGGTCGTCGACCGCGTCGTGGTAGCGCTCGAGGGTTGCGGCGGCGATCGAGCGGTCGATCAGCAGGTCCGCGTCGTCGGGCGTCATCGACAAGGCCAGCGTCGCGGAGCCATACGCGCGGTCCGGGCTGCCGGCGATCAGCCAGGCCTGGCCCGCCTGCCCATAGATCGAGGCCCGCGCCGCCGGGGACGCCTTGCTGCGGCCGGCCAGCTTGTCCATGAGCTCGCCGCCCTTCTCCGGCTCGCCGAGCGCGACCTCGGCCAGCGCCAGGCAATGGGTCGCGCCTTCGCCGCCGCCGGTGGCCTCCCAGGCGGCGGCGAAGGCGCGGGCGCCGATGGGGTCGGGGTTGAGCATGGCCAGGCACTTGTCGTAGTCCTCGCCCTCGGCGATGCGGGGCGGGACCGGCGGAACAGGCAGCACTTCCTCGGCGGCGGGCGCGGCTTCTGGCGCGGCGTGGCCCTGCCACCACACCCCGCCGGCCGCCACGGCCAATCCAAGGGCGACCACGGCGCCGACGACCGCACTTCGATTGGCCATTATGTTCCTACTTTACCCTCACGATCCCCCGCTGGCAAACGACCCCGCGCTGGCAAACGACAGAGGCTACGCCATGGACGCAATGCAGCTGCTCCTGTTCGGTCTGGGTTACACCGGCCGGGAGATCGCGGCCAGGGCCGCCGCCGCGGGCTGGCGTGTGGTGGCGACCAGCCGCACGCCCGCGCTCTTGCAGGCGCTGCCGGGCGTGGCGCTGCCGGGCGTGCGGCTGATCGGCTTCGAGTCTGCCGCGGCCGCGCTGCCGGACACCACCCACCTCGTGCAAACCGCGCCGCCTGGCCCGGAGGGCGACCCGGCGCTGCTGGCCTTCGGCCCCGCACTCGCCGCCGCGCCCCGCCTGCGCTGGGCCGGGCTGCTCTCCACAACCGGCGTCTATGGCGACCGCGCCGGCGGCTGGGTGGACGAGGACACCCTGCCCGCGCCCACCGGCCCCCGCGGCCAGCGCCGGTTCGCGGCGGAACGGCAGTGGCGTGCCGCCTTCTCCCGCTGCGCCGTGGACGTGTTCCGCGTGGCGGGCATCTACGGGCCCGGCCGCTCCGCCCTCGGCGACCTGCGGGCGGGGCAGGCGCGCCGGGTGGAGCGGCCGGGCCACCTGTTCGGCCGAATCCACCGGGACGACATCGCGGCAGCCGTCCTGGCCGCCATGCAGCAGCAGCGTCCCCCGGGTGCGCGCGTGCTGAACCTCGCCGACGACGAGCCGGCGTCCTCGGCCGACGTGGTCGCCGAGGCGGCGCGGCTGCTCGGCGTGCCCGCGCCGCCCTTGATCCCCTTCGAAGAGGCCGTGGGCGGGATGAGCCCGATGGGGCGCAGCTTCTGGGCCGAGAACCGCCGGGTCGCGAGCGCGAAGACGCAGGCCGCCTTGGGACTGCGCTGGGCCTATCCGACCTACCGGGAGGGCCTAAGCGCCATCCTCGAGCAGGAGCGCCGTGAGCGCGCCACGCAGTAGCGCGAGGTCCTGCGGGCGGGACAGGCGGTGATCGCCGTCTTTGATCAGCGTGACCTGCACGTCCGCCGCCGCCAGGCGCTCGGCCAGGCGCAGCGCCGTCTGCCACGGCACGTCGGCATCCTGCTGGCCTTGCAGCAGGCGGACGGGGCAGGCGAGGGGGATGGGGCGGTCGAGCAGCAGGCGGGTGCGCCCGTCCTCGATGAGGCGCCGGGTCACGGGGTAGGGTTCGCCGTACTGGCTGCGCACCGCCAGCACGCCATCCTGCATCAGGCTGGCGCGCTCGGCAGGGGTCATGGCCTCCCACATCAGGGTTTCCGTGAAGTCCGGGGCGGCGGCGATGCCGAGCAGCCCCGCGACCCGGCCCGGGCGGGCGAGCGCGGCGAGCAGCGCGATCCAGCCCCCCATGCTGGAGCCCACCAGCACCAGCCGGCCCTCGGTGAGCCGGTCGATCAGCAGCAGGGCATCGTCGGTCCAGCGGCCGATGCTGCCCTCGGTGAACCGGCCGCCGCTCGCGCCATGGCCCGAGTAGTCGAGCCTGAGGCACGCGGTGCCGTGGGCGGCGCAGAACCTCTCCGCCTCGAGCGCCTTGGCGCCCGACATATCGCTCTTGTAGCCCGGCAGGAACACGGTCGTCGGCCCGCGCCCCGGCGTGCGCACCCAGGCCAGTTCCACCCCGTCCCCGCGATCCGAGCGCCCGCTTTCCTGCACATCGCCTCCCGGCCGCAACTTATGGCAAGGTAACCCTGCCAAGGTGACCCTGGCCATCGACGAAGGGGAACATCGCGGCGGCGCATGTTATAGCGCCGCATGCCCCCGCTTCCGCCCGGTACTGTCGTGCTGCAGGTCCTGCCCCGGCTTGAGAGCGGCGGCGTCGAGCGCGGCACGGTCGAGATCGCGCAGGCCATCGCGGGCGCCGGCGGTGTGCCCCTGGTCGCGAGCGCGGGCGGGCGGCTGGTGGCCGCGGTCGGCCGCGCCGGCGGGCGGCATGTCATGCTGCCGCTGGCCACCAAGAACCCGGTGGGCATGTGGCGCAACGCGGGGCGGCTTGCCGGGCTAATCCGGGCCGAGCGCGCCGGCATCGTCCATGCCCGCTCCCGCGCCCCCGCCTGGTCGGCGCTGCTGGCGGCCCGGCGGACCGGGGCGCACTTCGTCACCACCTATCACGGCATCTACAACGAGAACGCGCCGGGCAAGCGCGCCTACAACGCCGTCATGGCGCGGGGCGAGCGGGTGATCGCCATCAGCCGCTTCGTCGAGTCGCTGCTGCTCTCGCGCCACCGGGTCGATCCCGCGCGCATCCGCGTCATCCCCCGCGGCATCGACCCCGCCGTGTTCGACCCGGCGCGCATCGCCACGCCCCGCATCGCCCGGCTCGCCGAGGCGTGGCGCCTGCCGGACGGCGCGGCGACGGTCATGCTGCCGGCCCGGCTCTCCCGCTGGAAAGGCGCGGGGGTGCTGATCGCCGCCATGGCCCGCCTGCAGCACGCTGGCGCCTGCTGCGTGCTGGTGGGCGCCATCGAGGGCCGCGAGCGCTTCGTCCGCGAGCTGGAGCAGCAGGCGGGGGTGGCGGGCGTTGCGGACCGGCTGCGCTTGGTCGGCCATTGCGACGACATGCCGGCGGCGCTCATGCTGGCGGACGTGGTGGTCAGCGCCTCCACCGACCCGGAAGGCTTCGGCCGCGCGGTGATCGAGGCGCAGGCGATGGCGCGTCCGGTGATCGCCACCGACCATGGCGGGGCGGCGGAAACGGTGGAGCACCTCGTCACCGGCTGGCGCGTGCCGCCCGGCGATGCGGACGCGCTGGCGGCGATGCTCGACCACGCCCTGGCGCTGTCATTGGCCGACCGCCAGGCGCTGGGCGCCCGCGCCCGCGGCGCCGTGCTGGCGCGCTACACCACGGCGGCGATGCAGGCGGCGACGCTCGACGTCTATGGCGAGCTGCTCGGGTGAGGGTCCTGGTGATCAAGCTGGGGGCGCTGGGCGATTTCGTGCTTGCCTTCGGCCCTTTTGCCGCGATCCGCGCCCAGCACCCCGGGGCCCGAATTACGTTGCTGACCACGGCGCCGTTCGCCGGCCTGGCGCGGCTCAGCCCCTGGTTCGACGCGGTGCAGGTGGATACCAGGCCGGCCTGGTGGAATTTCCCCGGGCTGCTCCGGCTGCGCGCGGCGGTGCAGGGGTTCGACTTCGTCTACGACCTGCAGACCTCCGGCCGCTCCAGCCGCTATTTCCGCCTGGCCGGCCGGCCCGGCTGGTCCGGCATTGCGCGGGGCGCTTCGCATCCGCATGCCAATCCCGCCCGCAACCGCATGCACACGCTGGACCGGCAGCGCGAGCAGCTCGAGCTTGCCGGCATCCGCCGCTTCCCGCCGCCGGACCTATCCTGGCTGGGCACGGCCCCGCCCGCCGTCGCGTCGCCCTACGCGATGCTCGTGCCCGGCGCCGCCCCGCACCGGCCGGCCAAGCGCTGGCCGGCGGAGCGGTTCGGGGCGCTCGCCCGCCTGCTGCAAGCGCGCGGCCTGCGTCCCGTGGTCGTGGGCGCCGCGGGCGACGGCCCGCTCGCCGCCACCATCGTCGCACGCTGCCCGGAGGCGCTCGACCTCACCGGGCGTACCAGCCTGCCGGACCTGGCCGGCCTGGCCGCGCATGCCGCCCTGGCCGTCGGCAACGACACCGGGCCGATGCACCTGGCCGCCACCATGGGCTGCCGCTGCGTGGCGCTGTTTTCCGCCGAAAGCGACCCCGCGCTGACGGCGCCGGCCGGCGCCCTGGTGCTGCGCGAGCCCGACTTGGCAGACCTGGCGGTCGCAAGGGTTGCAGCCGCCCTGCCGTGAGGCCATTACGGGCAGCCCCACCCAGGAGAGAGTTTGCCCATGCCCGCCATCACCCTGCCCGACGGCTCCGTTCGCCGCTTCGACGCACCGGTGACCGGCACCACCCTGGCCGCCGCGATCGGCCCGGGCCTCGCCCGCGCGGCGCTGGCCATGAAGGTGGACGGCGTGCTGTCCGACCTCGCGCGCCCGATCGAGGCCGACGCCAGCGTGGTGTTCGTGACGCGGCGCGACCCGGAGGCGCTCGAGCTGATCCGCCACGACGCGGCGCATGTGCTGGCCGAGGCGGTGCAGGGCCTTTATCCCGGCACGCAGGTGACCATCGGCCCCTCGATCGAGAACGGCTTCTACTACGATTTCGCCCGCAACGAGCCGTTCAAGCTGGACGACTTCGCCGCCATCGAGGGCCGCATGCGCGAGATCGTCGGCCGCAACGCCCCGTTCGAGCGGGAGGTCTGGGACCGCGACGCGGCCATCAGCTTCTTCGAGGCGCGCGGCGAGGCGTACAAGGCCGAGCTGATCCGCGACCTGCCGGAAACCGAGGTGATCACCCTCTACAAGCAGGGCGACTGGATCGACCTCTGCCGCGGCCCGCATATGCGGAGCACCGGCGACGTCGGCACGGCCGTCAAGCTGATGAAGGTTGCCGGCGCCTATTGGCGGGGCGACCACCGCAACGCCATGCTCAGCCGCATCTACGGCACCGCCTGGCGCGACCAGAAGGAGCTGGACGCCCACCTGCACCAGCTGGAGGAGGCCGAACGCCGCGACCATCGCCGCATCGGCCGCGAGATGGACCTGTTCCACATGCAGGACGAGGCCACCGGCAGCGTGTTCTGGCACCCGAAGGGCTGGCGGCTGTACCGCACCGCGGAGGCCTACATGCGCCGCCGGCTGGAGGCCAACGGCTACCAGGAGGTCAAGACGCCGCAGCTGGTGGACCGCCGGCTGTGGGAGGCCAGCGGCCATTGGGAGAACTACAAGGAACACATGTTCATCGCCCGCGTGGAGGACGAGGACACCACGCTGGCGTTGAAGCCGATGAACTGCCCGTGCCATGTGCTGATCTTCCGCCAGGGCCTGCGTTCCTACCGGGAGCTGCCGCTGCGGCTGGCGGAGTTCGGCGCCTGTCACCGCTACGAGCCCAGCGGGGCGCTGCATGGCATCATGCGGGTGCGCGCCTTCACCCAGGACGACGCGCACATTTTTTGCACCGAGGCGGGCATCGCCGATGAAACGGTGCGGTTCGTGGAGCTGCTGTCGTCGGTGTACCGCGATTTCGGCTTCGAGAGCTTCCGGGTGAAGTTCAGCGACCGCCCGGCGGCGCGCGCCGGGTCGGACGCGACCTGGGACCGGGCGGAAGGCGCGCTCAAGGACGCCTGCGCCATCGCCGGCGTCGAGTATGAGCTCAATCCCGGCGAGGGCGCCTTCTATGGCCCCAAGCTCGAGTTCGTGCTGCGCGACGCGATCGGGCGGGACTGGCAGTGCGGCACCCTGCAAGTGGATTTCGTGCTGCCCGAGCGGCTCGAGGCGAGCTACATCGCCGAGGACAGCAGCCGCCAGCGGCCGGTGATGCTGCACCGGGCGATCCTCGGCAGCTTCGAGCGGTTCCTCGGCATCCTGATCGAGCAATATGCCGGGCGCTTCCCGCTCTGGCTGGCCCCGGTGCAGGCGGTGGTGGCGACCATCGTCTCCGACGCGGCCGATTACGCGCAGGAGGTGGTGGCGGCCTTGCGCGCCCGCGGGCTGGAGGTGCGGACCGACCTGCGCAACGAGAAAATCAACGCCAAGGTGCGCGAGCACAGCCTCGCCCACGTGCCCGTGCTGCTGGTGGTGGGCCGGCGCGAGGCGGAGCAGCGCACCGTGGCGCTCCGCCGCCTGGGCGGCGAGGCGCAGGAGGTGCTGGCGCTCGACGCCGCGGTGGAGCGCCTTGCAGCCGAGGCGACGCCACCCGATCTCAAGCGTCTTGAATCGCACATAGCATCGGTTCAAGAGTAGCTTGCCTAGAAACCGACAGAGGAGAGTACAATAGCCCGAGGACCCCAGACTGCTGCCGCGCCATCCCGCGATGGCCCGCGTGTGAACGAGGATATTCGCGTCCCGAATGTGCGCCTGATCGATCAGGACGGCGAGATGCAGGGCGTGCTGACCACCCGCGACGCGATCCTGCGCGCCTATGCCCTCGGGCTCGACCTGCTGGAGATCAGCCCGAACGCCGACCCGCCGGTCGCCAAGATCCTCGACTATGGCAAGTTCAAGTACGAGCAGCAGAAAAAGAAGAACGAAGCCAAGAAAAAGCAACGCGTGATCGAGATTAAGGAGATCAAGGTCCGCCCGAACATCGACGAGAACGACTACCAGGTGAAGATGCGCGCCATGAAGACGTTCATCGACGAAGGCGACAAGGTGAAGGTCACGCTGCGCTTCCGGGGGCGCGAGATGGCGCACCAGGATATCGGCATCAAGGTGCTGGAGCGCATCCGCGCCGAGCTGGAGCTGGCCACCAAGGTGGAGCAGATGCCGCGCATGGAGAACCGCCAGATGATCATGGTGCTGGCGCCGCGGTAGCACGATCCCGGCCCGAAGCCGGCCACACGCTCTTGAAAGGCGGCACGCGAATGCCTCGTTCAACCCCTGGCCTGTTGGCGTTCTGTCTTCTCGTGGCGGCCGTGCCGGGCCAGGCGGCCGAGCCGCCGACGACATTCCGCCAATTCCATATGGACGTCGTCGTCGGCCCGGGCGGGCGGGCGGTTTCCACTGCGCATGTCGAGGTGCTGGCCAGCAACGATGGCGCCGCCCGCGACATCGCGCAGCAGTCGCTCGGCTTCATCGAAGGGCTCGAGCGGGTGGAGTTGCTGGAGGGCTTCACGCTGAAAGCGGATGGAAGGCGCATCCCGGTGGCGGAGGGCGCGGTCCGCACGCAGCTTGCGCCGGGCTCGCCCAACTCGCCGCAATATAGCGACCTCAAGCGCGTCATCGCCGTGTTCCCCGACGTGCAGGCCGGCGATGCCGTGTCGCTGACCTGGCGCAAGACGACCGACGAGCCGATCTTCCCCGGCCACCTGACACAGACCAGCTTCTTCAGCCGGACGCTGCCCTGGCAGGATGTCCGCATCCGCATTACCGCGCCGCTGGATCAGCCGTTGCAGACCGAGAGCTTCGGGCCGGTGCTCGACGTGGCCGAGGCCGACGGCCAGCGGACCTATACCTGGCGTTACAGCGCCCCGGCGGTGGTCGAGGACCGCGCCGTGCTCTCGCCCTTGGACCGGGCGCCGCGGCTGTTCGCCTCGAGCTTTCCCGACTGGAACGAGTTCGGCCAGGCCTGGGCGGCGCTGATCGAGCCCAAGCTCGCGCCCACCGCCCGCATCCAGGCGCTGGCCGACGAGGTCACCCGCGGGATCGACGACCCCCGCGCCCAGACCGAGGCGCTCTACGCCTGGGTCAGCCGGCATATCCGCTGGGTGGCGCTCTACGTCGGCAACGGCAGCTTCGTGCCGCACCCGGCCGACCAGGTGCTGGCCAACGGCTATGGCGACTGCAAGGACCAGGTGATCCTCATGCTGGCGCTGCTGCGCGCCAAGGGGATCGCCGCGGAACCCGCGCTGATCAACGCCTCGCCGACCTACCGCCTGAGCGGCCCGGCGACGCTCAGCGCCTTCAACCACGTCATCACCTACGTGCCCCAATTCGACCTGTTTGCGGACACCACGGCCCGCGGCGCGCCGTTCGGCACCATCCCCTCCTTCCTCTATGGCAAGCCTACGCTGCTGGTGCGGCGGGACCGGTCCGAGCTGCGCCATACGCCCGTGCTGGCCCCCGGGGTGGCGACGATGCGGACGCGGATGGTCGCCAAGCTCGACGCCGCCGGCCACGTGGACGGCGTCACCACGACGGAGGCCGCCGGCCCCTATGCGACCGTGCTGCGCAACACGGCCGAGCGCATGCAGGGGCAGGGGACGCAGCGGGCCGTGGCCGAACAGCTCCGCAGCCTGGGCCAGTCCGGCAGCGGCGACCTGGCGATGGACGGGCTCGACCGGGTCGGCGGGGATTACCGGGTCCAGGGCAGCTTCCGGCTGAATGCGCAGCCGGATTGGCTGACCGGCGAGCCGTTCCTGATGCCGACCGGACTGCGCTTGCTGTCCCGGCCCGGCGACGGCCTGCTGGGCTCTATGGCGGTGCGCAACCTGCCGCTGACCGAGGCCACCCCGTGCTACGCCGGGGAGCAGCGGGAGGAGCTTTCCCTGGCCCTGCCGGCCGGCCGCCACCCCGACAAGCTGCCCCGCGACCGCACGATCGAGGCGGCGGATTTCAGCTACCGCAGCCATTGGACTTTCCTGGACGCGACGCTGAAGGTCGAGCGCCGCTTCGAGTCTCGAATCGCGCAGCCGCTTTGCGAAGGCAGGCTGCGCGCCGAGGCCGATCGCGCCATGAACCAGATCCGGCGCGACCTCGATACCCGGATCAGCCTGGCCGACGATTAAGCCAACGTTGGCGGCAGGTCGATCCAGGAGAGATGGCCGCCCTTGCCGGCGCCCGTATCCAGGAACACCGCCGCGCCACCCGAGGCGCCGGCGCGGCGATAGGGCCGCCCGTCGGTGCTGCGCTGGTCGTGTCCGCAATACACGGTAAGCCCGGCCGGGATGCGGTCCACCCAGCGCAGCACCCGTTCGGGATAGCCGTCCGGCTGCATCCGGCCCGTGGTCTCGCCGAACAGCGCGCGGGACAGCAGCGGGTCCACCCGGCCGAGCGGCGGCGGCGGCGGCTCGGCCAGCATTGCCGGATGGAAGCCGCCGTGCACGAAGGCGGCCGGGCCCTTGATGATCCACGCCGGCGCCCGGCCGATTTCCGCGAGCGCCCGGGCGCGCATGGGGTCGTCAAGCTGGCCCAGCGTGGTCTGCAGCGCGGCATCCATGCGCACGGCCTGGCCGGACAGGGAGCGGCCGAGCTTGCGGTCGTGGTTGCCGAGGATGAACAGGCCTCGCCCGGTGTCGATCAGACCGAACATCAGGCGCAACACCCCGGCGCTGTCGGGCCCGTGGTCGCTGAGGTCGCCGAGCTGGACGAGGAAGCGGTCGGTCTCGACGGCCGACTTGAAGGCGCGGAGGTCGCCATGCACGTCGCCCACGATCCGCAAGGCCGCCCCCTCGGGGATCAAGCGGCCGCCTGCCGCACGGTCGTGCGATACGTCTCCAGCGCGCGCTGCCGAGCCGCCGCCAGGTCGGCGATCGGCACGGGGTACTGCTGCCCGAGCGTGATCCCGGCCTCACCGAGCGCGGCGGCCGACGCGGTCCAGGGCGCGTGCAGGTATTTGTCCGGTAGGCGGGCGAGCTCCGGCAGCCAATGGCGCACGTAGTCGCCCGCCCCGTCCCATTTCTGCCCCTGCGTGACCGGATTGAACACGCGGAAGAACGGCTGGCTGTCGATGCCCGACCCGGCGATCCACTGCCAGCTCGCCGCATTGCTGGCGAGGTCGGCATCGACCAGCGTATCCCAGAACCAGGCCTCCCCGGCCCGCCAATCGATCAGCAGCTGCTTGACCAGGAACGAAGCCGCGATCATGCGAACCCGGTTGTGCATCCAGCCGATGTGCCACAATTGGCGCATGCCGGCGTCCACGATCGGGATGCCGGTGCGGCCGCGCTGCCAGGCGTGCAGGTCCGGCGGGGCCGTGCGGAACGGCAGCTTGGCGAAGGCCGGGCGCAGCGGCTGCTCCGGCATGTGCGGATTGTGCCACAGCAAATAGGCCGCGAACTCCCGCCATAGCAGCTCGCCGAGATACACGCCCAGGCCCTCACCGCCGGCGACGGCGGCGGCGGTATGCCAGACCTGGCGCGGTGAAAGCTCGCCCCAGTGCAGGTGGGCGGACAGCATGCTGGTCCCGGGTTGGCCCGGCAGGTTGCGGCCGACGTCGTAGCCCCGCACCGCTTTGTCCAGGAAGGCCTGCAACCGGGCCTGGGCCGCCGCTTCGCCCACCGCCCAGGTGTCGCGCAAGCCGCCCGCCCAATCGGGATGCCGTGGCAGCAGCGCCCATTCATCCAGGTTCTCGGACCGCGGCGGCGGCGCGGCCGGGATGCGGTCGGGCGCGGGGCTCGGCGCGTGCAGGTCGCCCCGGAGGCGGCAGGCGCGGGCGAAGGGCGTATAGACGCCGTAGGTGCCGCCGGTCTTGGTGCGGATCGCCTCCAGATCGAACAGCGTCGCCGTGCGGTGCAGGTGCAGCGGCGTCTCCCCGAGCGCTGCCTGCACGGCGGCGTCGGCCCGGCGTGCCCAGGGTTCATGCATCCGCCCGGCATGGACGGCGCCGGCGCCGGTCTCGCGCACGAGATCGGCGATCACCTCGGCGGCGGGGCCGCGGCGCAGGATCAGCGGCGCCCCGCGCTGGCGCAGGCTGCCGGCCAGGGCGGCCAGGCTGTGGTGCAGCCACCAGCGCGCCGCACCGCCCAGGGCCCAGAGGCCCGGACTCGCATCGTCGAGGATATAGACGGGGACGACCGGCCGCCCGGCCGCCATCGCGGCGTCGAGCGCGGCATGGTCGGTCAAGCGGAGGTCCTGGCGGAACCAGACCAGGGCCGGCTGCATACTCGGGGTGCTCATCCGGCCTCTTATGTGATGCTGCATCCGCCAGCGGCAACGGCGTGAGTTCGTTAACGATGCCTATGAGGCTCGGGTTGCCCCCAGACGCGGCACCGGCCCGGCAACCTGCGCCAGCGTGAAGCTGAACAACCGGCCCTGGCCCAGCAGGAAGGCCCGGCCGCCGCGCGGGAACAGACCGGCGATGGCGGGGCTCGACACGTCCAGCCCGCCGGTGAAGGCGCCGAGCGACGGCAGCATCAGGCGTTTGGCGTCGGCGACGAAGCAGGGCCGGGTCACCGTGCCCGCGCGGGTGGTGATGCTGGCCTTCGGGTGGTGGTGCCCGCACAGCTCGGGGCCAGCGCCGGGCTTGGCCTGGTGGCGGAACTCCAGGCCGCCCAGGCTCCAAACTTCAGTGGCCGAGCCGCCCAGGCCCGGCGGCAACGCCGGGTCGTGGTTGCCCAGCACCCAGATGAACTCCGCCGCCTGCATCATCGCCCGCAGCCGCGCCGCGTTGCCGGGCGCCATGCGGCCGGGGCCGTACCGGTCATGGAAGCTGTCACCCAGCGCCACCACCAGCGCCGGCTGCCATCGCCGCATCAGCAGGCCGAGGCGGTCGAGCGTGGCGGCGGTGTCCCAGGGCGGCACCAGGCTGCCGTTCACGGCGCAGGCGGAGCCCTTCTCGAAGTGCAGGTCCGCCACGGCCAGCAGCCCGGCATCCGGCCAGATCACCGCGCCCAGGGGATCGAGCAGCAGGCGCTTGCCGGCGAAGTGCAGCGGCGCCGCCGTCATGCGCGGCGGCGGCCGGGCTTGCGGTTCAGGATGGCCAGGTTCGCCCGATGCACGGCGTGCACCCGCATCGGCCGCTGGCTGGGCTCGGCGTCGCCCGTCGCCTCGGCCACCAGCGCCTCCGTTTCCGCCAGCAAGGCGTCCTCGCCGCCCTCGGTCCGCACGGATTCACGGCCGATGTCCAGCAGCACCGGCACCGCCAGCGGCGACACGCGGGAGAGGCGGACGTGGCGCACGCGCCCGGCGATGCGGCCCAGCATGCCGGCAAGCCGGCCGAGGTCGGTCAGCCCGCCGGCCGCATCCGCCCGCGTGGCGCGCAGCAGCACGTGGTCCGGCTGGTGCCGGCGCAGCACGTCGTAGATCAGGTCGGTGTTGACGGTCACCTGCCGCCGCGTGCGTTCCTGGCCGGGATGGTTGCGCTCGATCAGGCCGGCGATGACGGCCACGTTGCGGAAGGTGCGGCGGAGCATGCTGCTTTCCGCCATCCAGGCCTCGAGGTCGTCGCCCATCATGTCCTGCTCGAACAGCCCGGCCACGTCCAGCGGCTCGTGCGCCGACCAGGTGGCGATCACGTAGTCGGTGGCGACGAAGCCGAGCGGGGCGTAGCCGAACCGCTCCATCCGTCGGGTCAGCAGCATGCCGAGGGTCTGGTGGGCGTTGCGGCCCTCGAAGCAGTAGGCGACCAGGAACCAGCGGCCGTTGCGCGGGAACACTTCGACCAGGAGGTCGTCGGTCCCCGGCAACTCGGAGCGTTCGGTTTGCAAGGCGAGCCACTCCCGCACCTGTTCCGGGTAGTGGGACCAGGTCGAGGGGTCGTTCAGCATGCCGCGTACCCGGGCGGCGAGGTTGGTGGTCAGCGGCTGGCGGGCGCCCGCATAGGCGGGGACCATCGGCTCGCCCTCGCCGCCATCGGCCACCTCCACCGTCGTCTCCCGGATGCGCAGGAAGCGGAGCAGGCGCCCGGCGAACATAAAGGTGTCGCCTGGGCTCATCATGCTGACGAAGCTCTCCTCCACCTCGCCCAGGCTGCCCCCTCGCGCGGCGTAGCGCACCTTCAGCAGCGGCGCTTCCACGATGGTGCCCAGGTTCATGCGCGCCATCCGCGCCGTGCGTTCGCCGCGGATGTGCACCATGCCCTCGGAGTCGCGGAACAGCTTGCGGTAACGGTCATAGGCCGAGAGCGCGTAGCCGCCGTCCTCGACGAAGCCGAGCACGTCGTCGAAATCGGTGCGGGACAGCGTGGCATAGGGCGCGGCCCGGCCGACCTCGGCGAACATCGCGTCTGGGTGGAACGGACCGGCGGCTGCCATCAGCAGCAGATGTTGCGCCAAAACGTCCAGCCCGCCCGGCCTTGGAAGATCGCCGTCCTGCTCGCGCGCGGCCACGCCCTCGATGGCCGCCTCGCATTCCAGCAGCTCGAACCGGTTGGCCGGCACCAGGATGGCGTTGCTTGCCTCGTCCATCCGGTGGTTGGCCCGGCCCACGCGCTGCAGCAGCCGGCTGACCCCCTTCGGCGCGCCCACCTGGATCACCTGGTCCACGCCGCCCCAGTCGATGCCGAGGTCGAGCGACGAGGTGGCCACCACGGCGCGCAGCCGCCCCTCCGCCATGGCCGCCTCCACCTTGCGCCGCTGGGCGATGTCGAGGCTGCCGTGGTGCACCGCGATGGGCAGGGTCTCGCTGTTGATCCGCCACAGCGCCTGGAACATCAGCTCGCCCTGGGCGCGGGTGTTGACGAACACGATGGTCATGCCGTGCGCCCGGATGCGCTCGAGGATGCGCGACGCGCTGCTGAGCCCCATATGGCCGGACCACGGCAGCCGCTCCTCGGGCAGCAATATCGATAGCACCGGCGGCGCGCCCTGCTGCACTTCGATGAGCTCCGGCGCGCCGCCCACGTAGTCCAGCAGCGCCTGCTGGTGCGCGACCGTGGCCGAAAGCCCGACCCGGCACAGGCCCGGCGCCAGCCCGGCCAGCCGCGCCACGCACAGCGCCAACTGGTCGCCGCGCTTGGTGCCGGCCAGGGCGTGTACCTCGTCGATAATGACCGTCCGCACGCCCTCGAACACGGCCGGCGCATCGGGCTGCGAGAGCAGCAGCGCGAGGCTCTCCGGCGTGGTCAGCAGCAGGTTGGGCGGCGCTTGCTTCTGCCGCTTGCGGCGGTTGGCGGGGGTGTCGCCGGTGCGGGTCTCGACGGCGATGTCGAGGCCCATCTCCTCGAGCGGCGTGAGCAGGTTGCGGGCGATGTCGGTCGCCAGCGCCTTGAGTGGACTGACATAGAGGGTGTGCAAGCCGGGCCGCGGCCGGGCCGCCAGGTCGATCAGGCTCGCCAGGAACCCGGCCAGCGTCTTGCCGCCACCGGTCGGCACGATCAGCAAGGCGCTGCGCCCGGCCTGTGCAGCGGCGATCATGGCGAGCTGGTGCGGCCGCGGCCGCCAGCCGCGGCGCGCGAACCAGGCGGCGAAAGGTTCTGGCAATGTTCCCACCCGGCAGAGATAGACCGTGTGGCCCTGCTGTCAAACCGGCATTAGGCTCCGCCCATGCCGATCCCGCCCTGGCACCCGGAAAGCCTTGCGGCCCGGATGCCGTTCCTGCGCCGCCGCGCCCTGCTCACCCAGGCCACCCGCGCGTTCTTCGCCGCCCGCGGCTACACCGAGGTGGAGACGCCCTACGCCGTGCCGACGCCGGGGGAGGAGGTGCATCTCCGGGCCTTCCGCACGCGCCGGCACGGGCCGGATGGCGCGGCGCGCGACCTCTGGCTGCACACCAGCCCGGAGTTCGCGATGAAACGGCTGTTGGTGGCGGGCGCCGGGCCGGTGTTCCAATTGGCGCGCGTGTGGCGCGACGGCGAGGGCAGCCGCCGGCACCTGGCCGAGTTCACGATGCTGGAGTGGTATCGGCCGGGCCTGGCGTTCGCGGCGCTGATGGACGAGACGGAGGCGTTGCTGCGCGCCGTGCTGCCGCCCGCGCTATGCGCCGGGTTCGAGCGGCTGACGGTCGCGGACGCGTTCTTCCGCTTTGCTGGGGCGGACGTCCTGGGCACCGCGGCCGATGCGCCCGCCCTGGCCCGGCAGGCGGGCGCGCTGCTGCGGGACGGGGAGGGGTGGGAGGACCTGTTCTTCCGCCTGCTGCTCGAGCGCGTGGAGCCGCATCTTGGCCGGTTGCGGCCCACCTTCCTCACGCACTGGCCCGCCGCCCAGGCGGCGCTCGCCCGGCGCGACCCGGCCGACCCGCGCGTGGCGCTGCGCTTCGAGCTGTTCGTCGGCGGCATGGAACTCGCCAACGCCTTCGAGGAACTCACTGACCCGGCGGAGCAGGAAACCCGCTTCACGCACGACCGTGCCCGCCGGCTCGCGCTTTACGGCCCGGATTGGCCGATGGACAAGGGTTTGCTGGCCGCGCTCCGGCACGGCATGCCGCCCGCCTCCGGCATCGCATTGGGGTTCGACCGCCTGGCCATGCTCGCCGCGGGCGCGGACCGCATCGGCCAGGTGCAATGGATGCCGCTGGACGAGGCGTGACTTGCAGGGCGCCGGTGCGGTGCCAATTTCGGCTATATGAGCTTCAAGACCGCAGCGGCCTGCCTCGCGCTCGCGGGCTGCGCCCAGGGCGTCCCGCGGGAAGCCTACCTGGCGCAGCTCGTGGGCCAGCCCGAAACCGAGCTCGTGCGCCAGTTCGGCGTGCCCTCGCGCACCTACGAGACGGGCGGGCGCAAGTTTATCGCCTACACCGAGCAACGGGTCGACGTGGTGCCCGTAGGCGGCTTCTATGGCGGCGGGTTCGGTTTCTGGGGTGCGAGCTACGGCTTCGCGGGCATCGCCCCGCAAGTGTTCCAGCGCGCCTGCGAGACGACGTTCGAGGTCGCCGAAGGCCGCGTGCTCGCCTGGTCGCTGCGAGGCAACGCATGCTGAGGCGATTGCGTATGGTACTCATGTTGGGTTCGGTCGCGTTCGCATTGCCGATCACCTGTTCGCAATCGGGCGACGGGCTCTACACACAGCGGCGGCGTCCAGCCGAGCCCGGCGGGGCGCGTGAACCCATTCGAGCCTGGCTTCGCGCAAGGCGGAGGCACGACGCGATGAATGGATTTTTGCTTCGGGCCGTGGCGCTCGCTCTCGCCGTGGCCGGGCTTGCGGGCTGTGGCGTCGCGGTCGGGCGGGCGGGGCAGCCCTCCGCTTCGAACGTCAACCCGATCACCGGCGATCGCGGCGGGTCCGGCGCGGCAAGCGGTGGCCGCTAGAGCACGATCCGTGCTGATAGGCGCACGGCTCGTGCTCTAGCCTTTGTTTTACGGGCATGTTCATCCGACGGGTGATCCCGTGTGGTCGGATCATGCTCTAGGCGCTTACGCGGCGGCGATGGCCACGTTCATGGCCCGTACGCCCGCGGCCGGGCCGTCCGGATGGGCCCAGACCGCACCCACCACCGCCAGGAACCCGGCGCCGGCCTGCACGAGCGGCGCGCAGTTCTCAGCCGTGATGCCGCCGATGGCGACGCAGGGCAGCTCCATCAGCTCCGACCACCAAGCCAGGATCTCCGGATCCGCCCGGGTGGGCGCCTCCTTGGTGATGGTCGGAAAGAAGGCGCCGAACGCCACGTAGTCCGCGCCGGCTTCGCCCGCCTGCATCGCCAGGTCGCGGCTGTCGTGGCAGGTGACGCCCAGGGTCAGCCCAGGCAGCATCGCTCGTGCCGCCGGGGCGGCCAAGTCGGTCTGGCCGACATGGGCGCCGTCGCAGCCCGTGCCGATCACCAGGTCCGCCCGGTCGTTCAGCAGGAAGGCGACGCCGCGAGATTGCGTCACCGGGCGGAGCGCATCGACCGCCCGGCGCCACGCGTCGTCGTCCGCCTCCTTCAGCCGCAACTGCACGGCCGCCACGTCCCCCGCGTCGAGCGCCCGGGCCAGCGTGTCGGCAAAGCCGGCGTCGGCCGTGGTGGGCGTGACGAGGTAAAGCCGGCACGGATCGGCCGCGCCGGCGCTCGCGCTCACTTGCCCCGCCCGCTCACTTGCCCCGCCCGCTTACTTTCCCTGATAGATGCCGATGACGGTTTCCAGCAGCTTGAGGGCGTCCGCTTCCGGCCGCTGGAAGGTATTGCGGCCGATGATGCTGCCGTTGGCGCCGCCGTCGCGCAGGCCGCGCACCTCCTCGAAGATCGCCTCGAGGTTGTCCCGCGTCTCGCCGCCGGAGAACACCACGATGCGCCGGCCGTTGAAGCAGCATTGCACGACATGCCGCACGCGCGCCGCCAGGGTGGAGATGTCGATGTTCTGGGTCGCGTAGGTCTTCTTGGCCGCTTCGAGGCTCACCACCGCGGTCGGCGGCTTCACTTTGATGATGTGGGCGCCCAGCAGGGCGGCCATGTGTGCCGCATAGGCGCAGATGTCGACCGCGGTCTCGGCCGCCTTGTCGAGCGCGGGGCCGCGCGGATAGCTCCACATCACCACGGCGAGGCCGGCGTCTTTGGCCTCCTCGGCCAGTTCGCGGATTTCCTCCATCTGCTCGAAGGCGTATTCGCTGCCGGGGTAGATGGTGAAGCCGATGGCCGAGCAGCCGAGCCGCAGCGCGTCGGAGATGGAGCCGGTGACCGCCTGGTCTTTCTCGGTCGCCAAGCTGTTGCTGCTGTTCAGCTTCAGGATGGTCGGGATGGCGCCGGCGAAGGTGCTGGCCCCGGCCTCGATCATGCCGAGCGGGGCGGCATAGGCCGACAGGCCCGCCGCGAGTGCGAGTTCGAAGTGATAATGCGGGTCGTAGGCGGCCGGGTTCGGGGCGAAGCTGCGGGCGGGCCCGTGCTCGAAGCCTTGATCGACCGGCAGGATCACCACCTTGCCGGTGCCGCCCAGCTTGCCCTGCATGAGGATGCGGGCGAGGTTCGCCTTGGTGCCGGGGTTGTCGCTCTCGTAGTTGTCGAGGATGGCTTTGACGGCGGGCGTGATCTGCATGGTTCGTCCCCTTGGCGTTGCGCGCGGATTAGCCGAAGGCGAGCCAGGCGGCAATGCGGCGCGCGGCGCCGGGCTCGGCGAGATCGAGCGCGGGCGGCCGCGCCGGCAGCAGCTCGGCCGCTTGCAGGGCGGCCCGCCCCGCCACGTCCGCCCAGGCCGGGCAGGGCCGCAGCACCAAGAGGCGGCACCCGGCGGACAGGGCCTCCAGGGCCCGGCCCGGGGCCGCGCCGCAATCCAGGATATCGGGCGTCTCCACCCCGGCGCCCGATGCTGCGATCACCGCGCGCCACCAGCCGCATCCCGCGAACGCCGCCGCGTTGGGAGCCGACAGCAGCGTGACCGGCCGGCCTTGCGCGAGGGCCAGCCGGGCATGCGCCAGGCCGTGGATGACAAAAGCAGGCGGACGCGTCATGCTTGACGTTCAAGCGGTTGCACGCTTTGAGTTCAAGCCAGCCCGCAGGGGGAAGGGATTCGATGGACAGCGACGATACCCCGGAGGCCCGACTGGAAGCCGCGCTGGAGCGGATCGCCCGCCATGTGGCGGCGCCCGACCCGATCGCGGCCGAAGTCGCCGCCCGGCTGGACGGCATCATCGCCACCCTGCGCACCGCGCTCGACGAATAGGAGGCCCGCGATGGCGCAGGTCACGGTAAAGATCAACGGCCACGCCCACACGATCGGCTGCAAGGACGGCGAGGAGCCGCATTTGCTCGCCATGGCCGAACAGATTGAGCAGCGGGTGGACCGCGCCAAGGCGCTCGGGGTGCCGAGCGGCGAGACCAAGCTGCTGGTGATGGCCGCGCTGTTCATGGCCGACGAGCTGCACGACATGGCGCTCGAGCTGCAGGCGGTTCGCAGGGGCAAGCCGGGCACGCCCGACCGCGTCAAGACCGAGCGCATCAACCGCATCGCCGCCCGCGCCGAGGAGATTGCGGCGGCGGTCGAACAACACTAGATAGACTGGGTGGGGCTGCTCGGTTCGTCAGGTAGCTCATCCCCGGGGCCAATAAGCACTCCCTCGGGAGCTGGCGCTGTCATGATCGTGGTCATGGTACCTGGCACCCACCTACGCAAGTAGGTCTCGGGAGGATGACACGCCAACGGCCATGGCGGCTCCACAACCCATGAAAGCAGCGATGCGGCAGGCGGCGCTCCGGGCCCGCGCGGGATGCGACCCGGCATGGGGCATGCGCCTGGCTGGCCATGTGCTGGCCCGGTGCCCGCCGCCGCCGGGCCAGGTGGTCGCGGGATTTTGGCCGCTGCCGGGCGAGATCGACATAAGGCCGTTGCTGTTGGCGCTCGCCGGGCGCGGCCACCAAATCGTGCTGCCGGCGACGCCGCCCAGCGGAAAGCCATTGGCCTTCCATCGCTGGCGGCCCGGCGACAGGCTGGTGGCCGAGCGGTTCGGAACGGTCCGCGCCGCGGGCGAGGCATTGCGGCCGGATGTGCTGCTGGTGCCGCTGCTCGCCTTCGATGCTGCGGGGGGGCGGCTTGGCTACGGCGGCGGCTATTACGACCGGACCCTGGCCGCGCTGCCGGGGCGGCGGGCGATCGGCTGTGCGTTCTCGGCGCAGCAAGTGACGGAGGTGCCGATGGGACCACATGATGTCCCGCTCGATCTGGTTGCGACGGAAGAGGGCATGGCCTCGTGGTAGTTGGCGCGTGTGCTACGCTGGCTCAATCCTCATAACCTTGCCGAGCCAACCGATGCGCATCCTTTTCCTCGGCGACGTTGTCGGCCGCTCCGGCCGCGATGCGGTCGTCGCTGCGCTGCCCGGCCTGCGGACGGGGCTGCGGACCGACATCGTCATCGTCAACGGCGAGAACGCGAGCCACGGCTTCGGCCTCGCCCCGGACATGGCGCAGGCCATGCTGCGCGCCGGGGCGGACGTGATCACGCTCGGCAACCATTCGTGGGACCGCAAGGAGCTGATCCCCTTCATCGCGCAGGAGCCGCGGGTGGTGCGGCCGCTCAACTTTCCGCCGGGCACGCCGGGCGCCGGGTCCTATGTGGTCGTGCTGGCCGATGGCCGCCGCGCGCTGGTGCTGAACGCCATGGGGCGGCTGTTCATGGACCCGCTCGACTGCCCGTTCCGCGGCACCGCCGAGTTGCTGGCGCGCTACAAGCTGGGCGCCAGCGTGGCCGCCATCGTCGCCGACTTCCATGCCGAGGCGACCAGCGAGACGATGGCCTACGGCCACTCGTTTGACGGCGCCGTTTCGCTCGTGGTCGGTACCCACACGCATTGCCCCTCCGCCGACCACCAGATCCTGCCCGGCGGCACCGCCTTCCAGTCGGACGCCGGCATGTGCGGCGACTATGACAGCGTGATCGGCATGGCCAAGCAGGGCGCCGCCGCGCGCTTCTGGCACAAGATGCCCGGCGAGCGCCTGCATCCGGCCGACGGCGAGGCCACGCTCTGCGGTCTGTTCGTGGTAACGGACGACGCGACCGGGCTCGCCCGCAGCGTGGAACCGCTGCGCCAGGGCGGGCGCCTGTCACAGGCTTACCCCACGCACTGAGTAGGAACCCCATGCCCAAGCTCATCCTCGGCCTGCTGCTCGTGCTCTCGGCCTGCGCGGGCCCGCCCGCCCGCCCCCGCGGCGCCCACCGGCATCACCAGCAACAACGGCGGCGGCATGCGCCCGCTCGGCACCACGCTCGGGACCACAGTGGTGCGGTAGCCGGCGCCGGCTGCTAGAAGCAGCCGTCCGCAACAGAATCGAGATCGACGGGGATGGCCGGCCATAGCCAGTTCAAGAACATCATGCACCGCAAGGGCGCGCAGGATGCCAAGCGCGCCCGGCACTTCGCCAAGCTGATCCGGGAGATCACCGTATCGGCCCGGCAAGGCCTGCCCGACCCGGCCTTCAACCCCCGTCTGCGCGCCGCCATGGCCGCGGCCCGCGAGGCCAACATGCCGCGCGACACCATCGAGCGCGCGGTCAAGAAAGCGACTGGGGCCGGCGACGGGGACGACTACGCCGAGGTCCGCTACGAGGGCTACGGCCCGGCCGGCGTGGCCGTTATCGTGGAAGCCCTCACCGACAACCGCAACCGCACGGCGTCCGACGTGCGGGCAGCGTTCAACAAGCATGGCGGCGCGCTGGGCGAGACCAATTCCGTCAGCTTCATGTTCGCCCGCATCGGCGTGATCGCCTACGCCGCGGAGGCCGCCAGCGCCGACGCGATGCTGGAAGCCGCGATCGAGGCCGGCGCGGAGGACGCGGCGAGCGGCGAGGATGGCCACGAGGTGACCTGCGCGGTCGAGGACTTCTTCGCGGTGCGCGATGCGCTCGAGGCCCGGCTCGGGGCGCCCGCGAGCGCCGGGCTGGAATGGCGGCCGTCCACGTCGGTGACGCTCGACGAGGGGCGCGCGGCCGGGCTGTTGAAGCTGGTCGACGCGCTCGAGGACAATGACGACGTGCAGAACGTGTACGCCAATTTCGACATCCCCGACGCGGTCCTGCAACGGCTGTCGGCCTGACCGCATGGCCCGGCTGATGGGCATCGACCCCGGGCTGCGCTTCACCGGCTGGGGTGTCATCGACGTGCACGGCAACCGCCTGCGCCACGTGGCCGACGGGGTGGTCGCGACCGACAACACGCAGAGCGTACCGCACCGGCTGAAGGCGCTGCACGAGGCGCTCACCCTGCTGTTCCAGCTGCACCGGCCGGACGAGGCGGCGGTCGAGGAGACCTACGTGAACCGCAACGGCGCCGCGACCCTCAAGCTGGGCTATGCGCGGGGCGTCGCCCTGCTGGCGCCCGCCATGGCCGGGATCACGGTCGCCGAATACGGGGCGATGGAGGTCAAGCGCGCCGTGGTCGGCACCGGGGCGGCGGCCAAGGAGCAGGTGGCGATGATGGTCCGCCGCCTGCTACCGGGCGCGACCCTGCACCGGGCCGATGCCTCGGATGCGCTCGCGGTCGCCATCTGCCACGCGCACCACCGCTCCACCCGGCTGCGCGTCGCGGCCGGCACGGTGATGGCGTGATCGCGCTGCTGACCGGCCGGCTTGACCAGCTCGAGGCCGATCGCTGCGTCATCGACGTGAACGGCGTCGGCTACCTGGTGCAGGCCAGCACCCGCACCCTGGCCGCCATCCCGCCGCCGCCCGCGGTGGCGCGGGTGCTGGTCGAGACCCAGGTGCGCGAGGACGCGATCACCCTGTATGGGTTCGCCGAGCCTTCGGAGCGCGACTGGTTCCGCCTGTTGCTCACCGTGCAGGGCGTGGGCGCCAAGGTTGCCTTGAACCTGCTCTCCGCGCTTTCGCCCGCGGACCTGATCAACGCCATCGCCGCCGGGGACCGGGCCAGCTTGACGCGCGCCGCCGGCGTGGGCGCCAAGCTCGCGATCCGGCTGTTGAGCGAGTTGCGCGACAAGGCGGGCACGATGCCCAGCGGTCCCGGCCTGCCCGCTCCGCTGCCGCCGGGCGGGATCGAGGCCGACACCCTCTCCGCCTTGGCCCATCTGGGCTACCGCCGCAGCGAGGCCTATCCGGTGGTGACCGCAATCATCGCCCGGCTCGGCGAGGGCGCCGGCATCGACCAGGTGATCAGGGACAGCTTAAAAGAGTTAGCCATCAAGTGAGTGACAGGCCAATTTCATCCGGGAGATTAGAAGACGACGCCGCCGAGGCGAGCCTTCGCCCACAAACGCTCGTGGAGTTCATCGGCCAGAAGGCCAGCCGCGAGAACCTCGGCATCTTCATCCAGGCCGCCCGCGGCCGCGGCGAGGCGCTGGACCATGTGCTGCTGCACGGGCCACCGGGCCTGGGCAAGACCACGCTGGCGCAGATCGTCGCCCGCGAGTTGGGTGTGGGCTTCCGCGCCACCTCCGGCCCGGTCATCCAGCGGGCCGGCGACCTCGCGGCCATCCTGACCAACCTGCAGCCGCGCGACGTGCTGTTCATCGACGAGATCCACCGCCTGCAGCCCGCCATCGAGGAGGTGCTGTACCCCGCGATGGAGGACTTCCAGCTCGACCTCATCATCGGCGAGGGCCCGGCGGCGCGCAGCGTGCGGATCGACCTTGCGGCCTTCACCCTGGTGGGCGCCACGACGCGCGCCGGGCTGCTGGCGACGCCACTGCGGGACCGGTTCGGCATCCCGCTGCGCCTGGTGTTCTACACGCCCGAGGAATTGGAGCTGATCGTGGCGCGCGGGGCGGAGAAGCTGGGCTTTTCGCTGACCGCGGACGGCGCGACCGAGATCGCCCGCCGCTCCCGCGGCACGCCGCGTATCGCCGGGCGGCTGCTGCGCCGGGTGCGCGACTTCGCGGCGGTGGACGGGCAGGCGTTGGTGGACCGAGCGATCGCCGACGCCGCCCTGACCCGGCTCGAGGTGGACCGGCTCGGCCTGGACGGCATGGACCGCCGCTACCTGCGGCGCATCGCCGACCACCACCAGGGCGGCCCGGTCGGCGTGGAGACGCTGGCCGCAGCCCTCGCCGAGGCGCGCGACACCTTGGAGGACGTGATTGAGCCCTATCTGATCCAGGAGGGCCTCATTCTGCGCACGAGTCGCGGCCGTATGCTGGGCGAGGCGGGATGGCGGCATATCGGCCTGGCGCCGCCGCGCGCGCAGCCGCAACTCGATCTGTTGCCGGATGCGGAGTGAAGACCTACCGCTTGAAGTTGCGGGTTTACTACGAAGACACCGACGCAGGCGGCATCGTCTATCACGCGCGTTACTTGGCTTTTGCCGAGCGGGCGCGCACCGAAGCCTTGCGAGAAGCGGGTGTCCCCCATGTCGAACTTGTCACGCAATTTGGCCTGATCTTTGTGGTGCGCCGCGTGGAAATGGATTATCTGCGCCCGGTCCGGCTGGATGCGGAATTGACTGTCCAAACCGGCCCATGGGCGCTAGGAGCCGCGACCGTAGAAGTTCGGCAAAGGTTCGAGGTAGGGGGCGAGGCGACCGGGCGGCTGCGGGTGACGCTCGCTTGCGTGCGGCAGGCCGACGGACGTCCGGCCAGGATTCCGGTGCGCTGGCGTGAGGCGCTCAGCGGCTAGTTTGGGGGTGCGAGTTGGTTCCAGTTGAAGCGGCGAACTTGGCGGCGATGGGCGACCTGTCGATGCTCGGGCTGTTCCTGCAGGCGGACCTGGTGGTCAAGACGGTGATGCTGCTGCTGCTCGCGGCCAGCGTCTGGGTCTGGGCGATCGTGTTCGAGAAGCTGACGGCGCTGCGCCGGGCCAATCGGGCGGCCGGGCAGTTCGAGGACCGGTTCTGGTCCGGCGGCAGCCTCGACGAGCTGTATGACCAGGAAGGGGCCAAGCCCCGCCACCCGCTGGCGGCCGTGTTCGGCGCCGCCATGGGCGAGTGGAGGCGCAGCGCCCAGGTGGCCGGGGCCGACATGAGCCGCGGCAGCGTCCGCGACCGGGTGGACCGCGCCATCGCGGTCACCGTGCAGCGCGAGATGGACCGGATGGAGCGCTGGATGGTGTTCCTGGCCTCGGTGGGCTCCACCGCGCCGTTCATCGGCCTGTTCGGCACGGTCTGGGGCATCATGCGCAGCTTCTCGGCCATCGCCACCAGCCGCAACACCAACCTTTCAGTGGTGGCGCCCGGCATCGCGGAGGCTTTGTTCGCCACCGCGATCGGCCTGGTCGCCGCCATCCCGGCGGTGCTGGCCTACAACAAGATCAGCTCGGACCTCGCGCGCTTCGCCGGCCGGCTCGAAGGGTTCGGGAGCGAGTTCGGCGCCATCCTGTCCCGGCAATCCGAGGAGAGGGTTTAGCCATGGCAGCACCCATGCAGGGCAGGGGACGGAGCCGCTACCGGCCGCTTGCCGAGATCAACGTGACGCCGCTGGTCGATGTCATGCTGGTATTGCTGATCGTGTTCATGGTGGCGGCCCCGCTGATGACTTCGGGCGTGAACGTGGACCTGCCGAAGGCGAGCGCCGCGCCGCTGAGCCAGGACAGCGATCCGCTGACGGTCTCGGTGAACGCCGAAGGCAAGATCTACCTGCAGGAGACGGAGCTGATGCTGCCGGATCTGGCGGGCAAGTTGGGCGCGATCGCCGAGGGCAAGCTGGACCGCCGCATCTTCGTGCGGGGCGACAAGGGCCTGACCTACGGCCGCATCATGGAAGTGATGGCCACCATCACCCAGGGCGGCTTTACCAAGGTGGCCCTGCTGGCCGAGCAGGCAGGCGCCCCCGCGCCGGCCGTCCGCACGCCAGCCGTCTCTGCCCCAGCCGTCTCCGCTCCTGCGGCGCAGCGGCGCCAGGGGCGCGGCTAGGCCACGGGCTGCCGACCGCGCCATGCCGACCGCGCCATGACACCTGCGCTTTGCCGCGGCGGCGCCGTTTCGGCCGCCTTCCACCTCGCGCTCCTGCTGACCCTGATCCTGGCGCTCCCGGCCCATCCGCCGCAGCCTGCCGCCGACGAGAACGCCATCACCATGGCGTTCGAGACCGCCCCGGCGCCCGTACAGCGCGCGCAGACACCCGGGCCCACGCCGGCCCCGGCGCCCGCGCCCGCGCCGACGCCGGACCAGCCCTCCCCGGAGCCGCCCAAGCCCGCCCCCCCGTCACCGTCACCGTCACCGACGCCGCCGCCGCCGCCGCCGCCACCGCCCGCCCCCCCGGCGCCGCCCGCTCCGGCCCCACCCGTGCCGCCGCCGCCTGCCACGCCCGTGGCGCCGCCCGCGCCGGTGACGCCCGCGCCCGCGCCCCTGCCGGTGCCCGCGCCGCGGCCGACCCCGCCCGCGCCGACCCCGCCCGCGCCGCCGCCGCCGCCGGTGCCGCCTCCGCCGCGCCCCGCACCGCCGCAACCGGCCCCGCCGCTGCCCGCGCCGCCCGCGCTGCCCGCGCCAAGGCCGGCGCCGCCATCACCCACGCCCGCGCCGCAAAGCAACAGCACCACCAGCCAGCCCAACCCCACCCGCAACCCGGCGCCCGAAAGCCGCGCTTTGGAGAACACGCTCGATCGCCTCCGCGCCCAGCAACCGCAGCGCGAGGCGCCCCGCACTGCCTCCAACCCGCCCCGCGGCGGCGCCCCCGGCGGCGGCAGCCCGACCGGCGTGGACAACGCCCTGCTGAGCGCCAGCGTCCGCGGCGCCATCGGCGACCGGCTGCGCGAGTGTTGGACCGGTGACCGGGCCGCTCTCGGCTTCGAAAACCAGACTGTGCGGCTGATGGTAACCACCGACCCCACCGGGACGATCCGCGTGGCCGACATCGCCGCCGCGGACGCTTCCCGCACCGGAGGCGGCGTGGCTCGCGCCTTTGCCGAACGGGCCCGCCGCGCGGCGCTCGACCCACAATGCGCGCAACTGCCGCTGCCCGGCTCCATGAAGGGCCAAAACCGCACCTTCGAGATCACGTTCCGTCCCTAGGGAGAGACCTTGCCATGGATAGTTTCACCAACCTGATCGGCCGCCGCTCGATGCTCGCGGCTGCCGGCATCGCCGCCTTCCCGTTGCTGGCCCGCGCGCAAGGCGACGATCGCATCACCGTCGACCGCGCCCGCACCGCGCCGATCCCCATCGCCATCCCGAACTTCGCCGGCACCGGGCTGGGCGCCGAGATCGCGGGCGTCATCACCAACAACCTCGGCCGCTCCGGCCTGTTCCGCCCGATCACCCAGGCGGCGCAGATCGGCCAGTCCGACGCGGGCGACACCCCCAACTTCCAGAACTGGAAGGCGATCGGCGCGCAAACCCTGGTCACCGGCCGCGTCGAAGGCGGCGGCAGCAACGTCCGCGTGGAGTTCCGCCTGTGGGACGTGCTGCCGGGCCAGCAAATCCAGGGCACGGCCTACACCACCACCTCGGCCAACTGGCGCCGCATCGCCCACATCATCAGCGACGTGATCTACGAGCGCCTGCTGGGCGAGAAGGGCTATTTCGACACCCGCATCGTCTATATCGCCGGCAGCGGCCCGCGCGACCGCCGGGTCAAGCGCCTGGCGATCATGGACCAGGACGGCGAGGCCAATCGCTTTCTGACCGACGGCTCCTGGCTGGCGCTCACGCCCCGCTTCCACCCGACGCGGGACCAGATCGTGTTCATGTCCTACAACAACAACAAACCCCGGGTATACACCTTCGACCTCGGCTCCGGCGCGCAGCGCATCCTGGGCGACTACGAGGGCATGACGTTCGCGCCCCGCTTCGCGCCCGACGGCAACACGATCGTGATGTCGGTGGCCCGCGGCGCCGGGTCGGACATCATCGCCGTGGGGTTGGGTGGCGGGCGCGGGCGGCAGCTGACCAACTCGGGGGCGATCGACACCAGCCCGTGCTACAGCCCGGACGGCGGACAGATCATCTTCAACTCGGACCGCGGCGGCGACCAGCAGCTCTATGTCATGGACGCCGGCGGCGGCAACCCGCGGCGCATCAGCTACGGCAAGGGTCGCTATGCCACGCCCGTCTGGTCCCCGCGCGGCGACCTGATCGCCTTCACCCGGCTGACCGGCGGCACGTTCGCCATCGGCGTCATGCGGCCGGACGGGCAAGGGGAGCGCATCCTCTCCGAAAGCTTCTCCGTCGAGGGACCCACCTTCGCGCCCAACGGCCGCGTGCTGATGTTCTACCGCGAGAGCCCGGCGCGCGACCGCAGCGGCGGCGGCTACTCCTCCCGGCTGGTCTCGATCGACATCACCGGCTTCAACGAGCGCGCGGTGGCGACGCCGACCGACGCCTCCGACCCTGCCTGGTCGCCCTTGTTGGCCTGACACCCCGCCCGCTTGCTTGACCCGCCGCCGGGCGGAGCGTATCGCGCAGCCCAATCAAGGATAGATCGACATGAACCTTAAAATCGCCGGCCTGGTGGCCGCGCTCGCGCTGCTGGGCGCGTGCTCCGACAAGACCGAGACCGCCGGTGCGGCCACCGGGTCGGGCGCGCAGGCCACCACCGGCGGCGCCATCCCCGGGAGCCAGCAGGACCTGGTGGCCAACGTGGGTGACCGCGTGTTCTACGGCCTGGACCAATCCAGCCTGACCAGCGACGCCCGCGCGACGCTGGACCGCCAGGCCGGGTGGCTGGCGCGTTACCCGCAGGTGAGCATTCAGATGGCGGGCAACTGCGACGAGCGCGGCACGACCGAGTATAACTTGGCCTTGGGCCAGCGCCGGGCCAATGCGGCGCGGGATTACCTGGTGGCGCGCGGCGTGTCCTCGGCCCGCATCTCGGCCACCAGCTACGGCAAGGAGCGCCCGACCGCGCTCGGGTCTGACGAGCAGGCCTACGCGCAAAATCGGAACGCGATCACCTCGGTCCGCTGATGCGCGCGATCGCCGCCGCCGTCCTGCTCTGTGCCCTGGCCGTCCCGGCCAGGGCACAGATGGACAGCCGCGAAGGCATCATGCTGCAAAACCAGCTGCTGGAGCTGCGGCGTGACATGCAGGCGCTGCAATCGCAGCGCGGCGGCCCGCCCCCGGTGGCCTATCGCGGCCCGCCCGGCGGCGGCGAACTGGCGGCGCAGTTGCTGGACCGGGTCGCGACCCTCGAGGAGGAAGTGCGGCGCCTGCGCGGCCAGGTGGACGAGCAGGCCAACGCCAGCCGCCGCGCGCAGGACGACCTGGCTAAGCAGATCGGCGACTTGAACTTCCGCCTGCATAATGCCGGCCCCGCGCCGAACGCCGGCCCCGGCCCGCAGCCCGGCCCGCTCGGCGCCCCCGCCACCGCCCCCGGCAACGCCCCCGGCAACGCCCAAGCCGGCCGGCGCCCGCCGGAGCTGGCGATGCAGGAAGGCAACGCCGCCCTGGCCCGGCGCGACTACGCCGCCGCCGAGACCGCAGCACGCGAAGTGCTCGCGGGTGGACGGGCTTCGCCGCGGGCCGCGGACGCCAACTTCCTGCTCGCCCAGTCCCTCTCCAGCCAGCGCAACTATCAAGGCGCCGCGGTGGCCTACGACGACGCCTATAACCGCTCCCGGACGGGCTCGCGGGCGCCGGACGCCCTGCTCGGCCTCGCCAACGCCCTGACCGGCTTGAACGAACGGCCGGCGGCTTGCGCCACGCTCGAGAAGCTGCGGGCGGAGTTCCCTTCGGTCCGGGCCGATGTCCGCGAGGGCGCGGTCGCGCTGCGCGCCCGCAATGGCTGCCGCTGAGCGCCGACCCGCTCGAGGCAGAGGACCCGGTCAGCGCGGGCGAGTTCGCGGCCCTGATGGCGCGGCTGGGCCCCTTCGCAAACGAGCGGCGCGTGGTGGTCGGCGTATCGGGTGGGGCGGACAGCATGGCGCTGGCGCTGCTGCTGGCGGGCTGGGGGGCGCCGCTGGCCTGCATCGTCGATCACGGGTTGCGCACAGGGTCCTGCGCCGAGGCGGCGCTGACGGCCGAGCGGCTGGCGGCGAGGGGCATCGCTGCGCGCGTCGTGCAAGCAGACCTTCGCCCCGGCCCTGGCCTTGCCGGCCGGGCCCGCGCGGCGCGATATGGGCTGCTGCGCGCCGCCTGCCGGGAGGCCGGGTGCGCCGATTTGCTGGTCGCCCATCACGCGGTTGACCAGGCGGAGACCGTCCGAATGCGGGCGGACGCCGGCAGCGGGCCCCAGGGGCTCGCCGGCATGGCGGCCATCACCTATTTGAGCGACATCCGCCTCCTGCGCCCGCTGCTGGGCGTCGCGCCGGGCCGGCTACGCGCCACCTTGGCGGCGGCCGGGCTTGCCTGGGCCGAGGACCCGACCAACCAGGACCGCCGCACCTTGCGGGCGCGGCTGCGGTCGTCCATGAGCGGGGACGACGTGCAGGACGCATTCGCCGCCGCGGCCTCCCATGGCGCGGCCCGGCGCCGCGCCGGGCCGGACCTGGCGAACGAACTGGCCGAGGTCGCCATCTACCCGGAAGGCTACGCGCACGTTCCCGGCCGGCTCGGTCCCGACGCGCTCTCGGCCCTGGTCTGGACCGTGTCCGGCCAAGCCTATCCGCCACCCCGTGCAGCCCTTGCCCCGGGGTTGCGGCCGCGCACGCTGCATGGCGTGCTGATCCAGCCCGCTGGCCGGCTCGGCCCCGGCTGGGTGCTGGCGCGCGAGCCGGCGGCGGTGCGCCCGCCGGTGCCCGCGGCGGCCGGCGCACGATGGGATGGCCGGTTCACCCTTGCGGGCGAGTGCGGCGGGCTGGCCACCCTGGGCGCCCTGGGCCGGGACGCCGCGCGGTTCCGCCGCATCTCCCGCCTCCCGGCCGCGGTGCTGCAGGGCCTGCCGGCCATCCGGCGGAACGGGGAAATGCACGTCGTGCCGCATCTGGCCTTTCCTGACGCGGGAACGTGCCGTAACGTGCGGATTTGGTTCGATCCGCCCCGCCCCGCGGCAGGCGCGAGTTTCCTGCCGGCGTAGAAAATGTCCCGGCATACGGGCGGGGGCTGCACATGGGGAACGGGCACCCCATGTCGTGGGATGGAAACACCGCTGGCACCCGACGGCGCCGGCAACAGAATGGGATCGCTGGGATCACATGATGAGCAATTTCGGCCGCAACCTCGCGCTTTGGGTGATCATCGCCCTATTGCTCGTGGTTCTTTTCAACCTGTTCCAGCCCGGCGGCACCACCCGCTCGGCGACGCAGGTGGCCTATTCCGACTTCATCTCGGAGGTCAACGGCGGCCGCGTGCGCGACGTCGTCATCCAGGGTCGCACCGTCTCGGGCCAACTGACCGATGGGCGCAGCTTCCAGACCTACACGCCGGAAGACCCGGCCCTCGTCAGCCGCCTGACCGACAAAGGCGTGCGCGTCATCGCCAAGCCCGAGGAAAGCGACAACCCGCTGCTGCACTACCTGCTCAGCTGGTTCCCGATGCTGCTGCTGATCGGCGTGTGGGTGTTCTTCATGCGCCAGATGCAGTCGGGCGGTGGCCGGGCCATGGGGTTCGGCAAGTCCCGCGCCCGCATGCTGACCGAGAAACAGGGCCGCGTGACGTTCGAGGACGTGGCCGGCATCGACGAGGCCAAGGCCGAGTTGCAGGAGATCGTCGAGTTCCTGAAGGACCCGCAGAAGTTTCAGCGCCTCGGCGGCAAGATCCCCAAGGGCGTGCTGCTCGTGGGCCCCCCAGGCACCGGCAAGACGCTGCTGGCCCGCGCCATCGCCGGCGAGGCCAACGTGCCGTTCTTCACGATTTCCGGCTCCGACTTCGTCGAGATGTTCGTGGGCGTCGGCGCCAGCCGGGTTCGCGACATGTTCGAGCAGGGCAAGAAGAACGCGCCTTGCATCATCTTCATCGATGAGATCGACGCCGTCGGCCGGCATCGCGGCGCCGGCCTGGGCGGCGGCAACGACGAGCGCGAGCAGACGCTGAACCAGATGCTGGTTGAGATGGACGGTTTCGAGAGCAACGAGGGCGTTATCCTGATCGCGGCGACCAACCGGCCCGACGTGCTGGACCCCGCGCTGCTGCGCCCCGGCCGGTTCGACCGCCAGGTGGTGGTGCCGAACCCCGACGTGAACGGGCGCGAGAAGATCCTGCGCGTCCATATGCGCAAGGTGCCGCTGGCGAGCGACGTGGACCCCAAGGTAATTGCCCGCGGTACCCCCGGCTTTTCGGGTGCCGACCTGGCCAACCTGGTCAACGAGGCGGCGCTGCTCGCGGCCCGGCTGGGCAAGCGCGTGGTCGCCATGGCGGAGTTCGAGCACGCCAAGGACAAGGTGATGATGGGCGCGGAGCGTCGCTCGCTCGTTATGTCCGAAGCCGAAAAGCGGATGACGGCCTACCATGAGGCCGGCCATGCCCTTTGCGCCATCAACGACCCGGATTGCGACCCGGTGCACAAGGCCACCATCATCCCGCGCGGCCGGGCCCTCGGCCTGGTGATGAGCCTGCCGGAAGGCGACCGCCTCAGCGAAAGCAAGGGCCGGCTGCTCGCCCGCATGAAGATGGCCATGGGCGGGCGGGTGGCCGAGGAGTTGGTGTTTGGCCCGGACAAGGTCAGCAACGGCGCAGCCGGCGATATCAAGGCGGCCACCAACATCGCCCGCGTGATGGTCACCGAGTGGGGCATGAGCGACAAGCTCGGCATGATTGCCTATGGCGATAACAGTCAGGAAGTGTTCTTGGGCCACTCGGTGACGCAAAACAAGAACGTGTCCGAAGTCACAGCGCGCGAGATCGATGCCGAAATCAAGTCAATCATCGACAATGCCTATGGCTCGGCCAAGGCATTGCTGACCGAGCGGCTCGAGGAACTGCATCGCCTGGCGCGCGGGCTGCTGGAATACGAGACGCTGTCCGGCGACGACATTCGGACGGTGCTGCGCGGCGACCCGGTCATCCGCAAGGTGGTCGACGAGCCCGCCGCGGAATCCCGGCGCGCCTCCGTTCCGACGGCTGGCCGTCCGGCGGCGCCGCCGGCCACAGGCGGTCTCGGCCCGGCGCCCCAGCCGGGTTAGCCTTCCCAAGCCCGGCTCCTCGAACCCCGAGGAGGCGGGCTTGGGAGGCAAATGACATGAGGCTTGGTCACGCCTGGGCTGGCCTGCGGCCCGGCCCGCATATCATGGGCATCCTCAATGTGACCCCGGACAGCTTCAGCGACGGCGGCGACCTGCCCGACGCCGCCGCGGCTATCGAACGCGGCCGCAGAATGATCGGGGAGGGTGCTGCCATTCTCGATATCGGCGCCGAATCGACGCGGCCCGGTGCCATTCCCGTATCCGCTCAGGAGCAACAGCGCCGGGTGTTGCCGGTCATCGCGGCCTTGGCAGACGCCGGCGTGCCGCTATCGGTGGATACACGCAACGCCGAGACCATGGCCCGAGCGTTGGACGCCGGCGCTGCGATCGTCAACGACGTCTCCGCCCTCGCAAACGACCCCGCCGCAGCAGCCCTCGTCGCCGCCCGCGGCTGCCCGGTGATCCTGATGCACATGCGCGGCAATCCCACTACGATGAACGGCTTGGCCGTTTATTATGACGTGGCGCAAGAGGTTGTGCAGGAGCTCGCGGACCGGATCGCCGCTGCGGAGGCCGCCGGGGTCATGCGGTCGCAGATCGCGGTCGACCCCGGTTTCGGCTTCGCCAAACGCGCCGCGCACAGCCAGGAGCTGCTGCGGCGGCTCTCATTACTTCTTAACCTTGGCTGCCCTATAGTCGCCGGATTGTCGCGCAAGGGGTTCGTCGGGAAGTTGGCGGGGGTTGCCGATCGGAAGGCGAGGGGGCCCGCTTCGATCGCAGCCGGGCTGGTGGCGTTATCGCGGGGGGCATCGATTTTGCGGGTGCATGACGTCGCGCAAACGGTGCAAGCCGTCCGGGTGTGGCACGCTTTGGCGGACGAGTTGGCTTGATGCAAACAGAGGAGCTTAGATGACCAGCAGGCGCCTGTTCGGCACCGACGGGATCCGTGGTACCGCCAATGTGGACCCGATGACGGCAGAGACCGCGCTGCAGCTGGGGCAGGCGGCGGGGCTGATGTTCGTTCGCGGCAACCACCGGCACCGCGTGGTGATTGGCAAGGACACCCGGCTGTCGGGCTACATGATCGAGCCCGCGCTGGTGGCCGGCTTCATCGCGGCTGGTATGGACGTGACCTTGGTCGGCCCGCTGCCGACGCCCGCGATCGCCATGCTGACCCGGAGCCTGCGCGCGGACCTCGGGGTAATGATCTCCGCCTCCCACAACCAATTCGAAGATAATGGCATCAAGCTGTTCGGCCCCGATGGCTTCAAGCTGTCGGATCAGACGGAGAGCGAGATCGAGGAGCTGATGGCGGCCGACCGATCGGGGCGGCTGGCCGGTTCGCGGCAACTTGGCCGCGCGGCGCGGCTGGAAGACGCGGGCGGGCGCTACATCGAGGCCGCGAAGGCGACGTTTCCGCGCGGCCTGACCTTGGATGGTCTGAAAATCGTGGTGGATTGCGCAAACGGCGCGGCGTACAGGGTCGCGCCGACCGTGCTGTGGGAGCTGGGCGCCACCATCGTGGCCTTGGGCGTCGAGCCGGACGGGTTCAACATCAATCGCGGTTGCGGCTCAACGGTGCCCGAATACTTGCGCGCGCAGGTGGTGGAGCACGAGGCCGACCTCGGGATCGCGCTGGATGGCGACGCGGACCGGCTGCTGCTGGTCGACGAGCGGGGCGAGCTGGTGGACGGCGATCAAATCCTGGCGCTCATCGCCCGGTCATGGAAGCGGTCCGGGCGGCTGCAGGGCGACGGCGTAGTAGCGACCGTAATGTCAAACCTGGGCCTGGAGCGTTTCCTCGAGGGCGACGGGATGGTCCTGCACCGCACCAAGGTCGGCGACCGCTATGTGGTCGAGCAGATGCGGGCCACGGGGCTGAACGTCGGGGGCGAGCAGTCGGGACATGTCATCCTGTCGGACTACGCCACCACGGGGGACGGGCTGGTCGCTGCCTTGCAGGTGCTAGCTGTGCTGGTGGAGGCGGGCCGGCCCGCAAGCGAGGTGTGCAAGCTGTTCGATCGGTTGCCGCAGCTACTCCGCAACGTGAGGTATGTCGGCTCCTCGCCGCTGAAGAGTCCGGTCGTCATGGCGGCGGTGGCGGATGCTGAGGCACTTTTGGGCACCAAGGGCCGCGTCTTACTGCGGCTGAGCGGCACGGAGCCGCTGGTGCGGGTCATGGCGGAGGGCGAGGACGAGACGGCGGTGGTCCAGATCGTCGCCGGGCTGTGCGACACCATCAGTTCGGCCGCCGAAGCGGCCTAAGCCGCCGATGCAAGGCCGCGTTCTGGTCATCGCCGGTTCTGACTCCGGCGGCGGGGCGGGCATCCAGGCCGATATCAAGGCCGTGATGGCGATGGGAGGGTATGCCGCCACCGCCATCACGGCGCTGACGGCGCAGAATACGACCGGCGTGCATGGCGTCATGGCGGTGCCGACCGCTTTCATTCGCCAGCAGATCCAGGTCGTGCTGGCCGATCTCGGCGCGGACGCGATCAAGACCGGCATGCTGGGCGACGCTGCGACCGTCGCGGCGGTCGCGGACGAACTGGCGCGGCTGGTACCGGGGGTGCCTTTCGTGCTCGATCCCGTGATGGTGGCCAAAGGCGGCGCCGCCCTGTTGACCCGGGACGCCATTGAGGCGATGCGGGACCGCCTGCTGCCCATGGCGGCGCTGATCACGCCCAACATCCCCGAAGCTGAGGCGCTGCTGGGCCACGCCATCCCAGACCACGCGGCGGCCCTTGCCGGAGCCGAAGCCTTGTTGCAGACGGGCGCCCAGGCCGTGCTGCTGAAAGGCGGCCACGGCGGCGGCGCGGTGGTGCAAGACGTGCTTGCTCACGCGGGCGGCCTGCTGGTCCTGGAGATGGAGCGTCTGAACACGCGCCATACGCATGGCACGGGCTGCACCCTTGCCAGCGCCATTGCCGCCGGGTTGGCGCAGGGGATGGCGCTCGTGCCGGCCGTTCGGCGCGCTCGGGCCTATGTCCAGGAGGCGATCCGGCAGGCGCCGGGATTTGGAAGCGGGCATGGGCCGCTCGGGCACGGCGTGTCGGTCGATACCGGGCGGTTCGGCTAAACCGTCCGCACATGCAACTCGGGCGGCCCCACGTCCGGTATAGCTTCCATCGTGGCTCCGACGGCACTGGAGCGAGCCCGGGCAGCAGCACCGTCCTTGTGCTAAAACTGTGTGCAATAGCCCATCAAGCAGCGGTTGATGCCCCAACTCGTAGGATTTCCCGTTCCCGTGCCGCACGGTAATGCAAAAAGTCTGGAGGCGGTTCGGCCGCGCTGTTAGAACGGCAATAAGGGCTGCTTGTGCCTCAAGCTGAGGCCCAGCGTTCGCCACGTTTGATTCTTCGCTACAGTGCCGCAAATTGTGGTTCCTGTACTCCTGAGTTGAAAGAGATCCTGCGTGACCGCTCCGCCTTCGTCGCCGAACGCCTTGCTGGGCCAGCTCGTCTTGACCGGGTGCCGCGTGCTGGCCGTGTGCGCGGACGCGGCAACGGAGGCAGCGTTGCTGGCGCGCGGGGCCGATCTGCGTGCTGTAAGCTCGTTCGTGCCGGCGGACCTGGATGGCGTCGCCTTATGCCTGGCGCCGCCGGGCCATCCCGCTTTGGCCGCCGCCGCGGCGCGTGGCGTGCTTGCGGCCGTGCTGCCTTCCGTCGTGCCGCGCCGCGGCCGGGCAAGTCTAGTGGGCGCGGGACCGGGGGCGGCGGACCTGCTGACCGTGCGCGCCCTGCGCGTGCTGGACTCCGCGGACGTTGTGCTGTTCGACAAGCTGGTCGGGCCGGAGGTGCTGGCCCTCCTCCCGCCCAGCGCGCGGCGGATCGATGTCGGCAAGCGCTGCGGTCGGCACGCCATGAGCCAGGCGGCGATCAACGCCCTGATCGTGCGCGAGGCCCGGACAGGGGCGCACGTGGTGCGGCTGAAGGGCGGCGATCCCTTCGTGTTCGGCCGCGGCGGCGAGGAGCTGGCGAGCTTGCGGGCCGCCGGGGTGCCGACCGAGGTGGTCCCCGGCGTCACTGCCGCGCTGGCCGCCGCGGCGCGGCTCGGCATTCCGCTGACCCATCGCGGCGCGTCGCGCAGCCTGCACCTAATCACCGCCCACGGCAGCGACGGCCGGCTGCCCGAGCACGACTGGGCGGCGCTGGCACGAGGCGGCACGCTTGCGGTCTACATGGGCGTGCGCACCCTGCCGACGTTGGCCGCGCGGTTGCTGGACGCCGGCATGGAGGCGGCCACGCCGGCCATCGCCGTCGAGAACGCCTCCTTGGAGACGGAGCGCCATGTGCCGGCCACGCTCGGCACCCTCGCGCAAGCGGTTGCCCGGGCCGGGGTCGGCGGCCCCACGCTGGTGTTGATCGGCGCCGTGGTGGCGATGGCGGACATCGTCGCGGCCGGGCGGCAGCTTGCCGCCTGATCACGCGGCCACCCTCGGCGAACACCGCTTCGCCCAGTATGTCCGCACCCTCGGCCGCGGCCCCGGCCGGTCCCGCGCGCTGACGCGGGCGGAGGCGCGGGATGCGCTCGGCATGATGCTGGCCGGCGCGGCCGATCCGCACCAGGTCGGTGCGTTCCTGATGCTGCTGCGCTACCGCGGCGAGGACCCGGCGGAGATGGCCGGGCTGGTGGACGCCGCCCGGGACGCGGTCGGCCCCTTGCCGCCGCCGGGCATCCGCCCGATCGACCTCGATTGGCCCTCCTACGGCGCCGGCCGCACCCGCGGCGAACCCTGGTTCCTGCTCGCGGCCTTGACGCTCGCGCGGGCCGGCTACCGCGTGCTGATGCACGGCACCAACGACTTCACCCGCGGCGTCGCAGTGCCCGAGGGCCTGGCCGCGCTCGGGATGGCCGCCGCCGCCAGCCCGGCCGAAGCCGCGCGCCAGCTGGATGGCACCGGCTTCGCCTATCTTCCGCTCGCCGCCTTCGCCCCCGGGCTCGACCACCTGCTCGGCCTGCGCAGCCTGCTCGGCCTGCGCTCGCCCCTGAACACCGCATGCCGGCTGCTGAACCCGTTCGATGCCCCCGCCGGGATCGATGGCGTGTTCCACCCGCCGTATATCGATCTCCACCTTTCGACCGCCGAATATCTGGGCCGCCGGCGCCTGCTTGTCGTCAAAGGCGGCGGTGGCGAGGCCGAGCGCACGCCGCTCAAGGCGGTCGCGGCGCACTGGTCGCAGGCGGGGCAGGGACGGGGCGAGGTCGCTTTGCCGCCAGTCGCCGGCGCGGCCGAATCCGGCGCCGGCCTGCTCGAAGTGTGGCGAGACGGTGCCCCCGGCCTGGGCAGGGCCACGGCGCTGGCCACCGTCGCGCTCGGATTGCTGGCCATGGCCGCGGCCACGACGCCGGCCGAGGCCGACGCGCGCGCCGCCACCCTCTGGGAGCGACGGCATGGCGGCCCTCGTGCCGAGCCCAGGCCAGACATAGCAGTGTACCTGACCTAACAGGAGCATGTCGTGCACGGGTGGGCCTGGTTCGCCTCGGCCCTGGCCTTTGCCGTTTCGATGTCGGCGACGCCGGGCCCGAACAACACGATGGTCGCGGTGTCCGGTGCCAATTGGGGGTTCCGGCGCACCGTGCCGCATATGCTTGGCATCGCCGTGGGCTTTGCCCTCATGCTCCTGCTCGTAGCCCTGGGTGCGGGCGAGGCGATGCGGGGGCGGCCCTGGGTCCACGCGGTCCTGCGCTGGGTCGGCGCGGCCTACCTGCTGTGGCTGGCCTGGCGGATCGCGACCGCCCGGCCGAACCCGGAGGCAGGCGCGGGGGGCCAGCCGCTCAGCCTGCGGCAAGCCGCGCTGTTCCAATGGGTGAACCCGAAGGCTTGGGTGATCGCGCTCGGCGCCGTGGTGACCTATACGACCAGGGCCGGGGGCGCCCTGTTCGGGGAGGCCGCGTTGCTGGCGGCCATGTTCCTGGTCGTGACGCTGCCGGCTCTGTCGCTATGGACCCTGGTGGGCGTCGGCACGGCCAAGCTGCTCCGCACCCCGCGTGCGCTGCGATGGTTCAACCTGGCGATGGCCTGCCTGCTGATCGCCTCGTTGGTGCCGATGCTCGCGGCGGGCTAGGCCGCTTCAGCGGCCAGGTTGCGTTGACCCTGCGCGTGTGCCGCTATAATGCCCGTCGCATGCAGCGATGGATCAAGCTGGGGCGGCAACCGGTCCGGCGCCCGTCGGCCGTTCCTGAGACACGGTAAATGCGGGACGGCAGTACCGAGTTGGAACGCCGCTGCGCGGTGTGTGGGTCACATGCGTTGCTGCCGCTGGCCCGGCGCAGCGACGGCATGATGGTCCTGCGCTGCACCAGTTGCGGCATGGGTGTGATCGAGACCATCCCCGCCGACCTTATCGCGTTGTATGGCGACGACTATTACGGCGTGGGCGGCCCGCAGCGCGGCGACGCCGGGCAAGGCTACGAAGACTACGCCTATACCGCCGAGCATGGGACGCGCTGGGCGGCAGCCCTCGTCAAGCTGTTGCGCCCGCGCGGCGGCACGGTGCTCGACATCGGCTGCGCGGACGGATACCTGCTGGCGAAGCTCGCCCCGAACTATGGGGTGTTCGGCATCGAGGTCAACGCGGCGATGGGTGAGATCGCGGCCGGGCACGGTGTTCAGGTGCTCGGGCGCGACCTGATGGACCCGGCCATTCTGGAGCACCACGCCGGCCGTTTCGACGTGATCACCGCCATTGCCTTGTTCGAGCACCTTCGCGACATCCGCGCCGGCATGCAGCGGGCGTTGCAGCTGCTGCGGGACGATGGCGTGCTGCTGTTCGAAGTGCCGCTGATGTCGGCCACGCACGACAACGCGATGTGGCTTCGGTCCTCGCTCGAGCACGTGTGGTATCCGTCCGAACCCGGGTTGCGGCGCCTGGTCGAAGCCGAGCTCGGCGCGAACCTGATCGGCACTGAGCTGTTCATTGCCGGCTATGCCTCCACCTATGTCGGCCTGGTGTTTCGCCGCGCGGCGGACGCGCCGGCGATCCAGGGCATTGCTCGCCGCGTCCTGCTGCGTGAAGCCGAACCCGCTTCGCCCGAGGAGGCGACGGCGCGGATGCTGCTGCACCTGGTCCATGCGGCGACGCCGACGCATGAGGACCTGAACGCGGTCGGCACGCTGCCGCTGGCCGACCTCACGCCGCCGCTGGTACGCCGCTTTGCCGATCTCTGGCAGGCCGATCTGTGGCGGCTCCGCGCCGCGAGTGCCGAGACCGAGCGGGTGCAGGCGGCGTGGGAGCAAGAGGTGGCGCACGCCCGTCGCCTGCAGTCCGACCTAGACGTCGCCATAGCAGACCGGGTGCTCAGCTGCGCCGAGCTCACGACCGGCATCGTTGCCGCCCATGCGAGGCTTGCGGCCGTGCAGGCCGATCTCGACGTCAAGATCGCGGCGGAGCTGGCCCTGGGTCGGCGGCGGGCCCTGCTGGACCGGGAGCAGACATCCCTCGGCGTGGCGCAGGCCCGCCTGGACGCCGAGACGGCATCAGCTTCGGCCCGGCAGCATGCCATCGAAGCAGCCGAGCGGCATTTGTCGGAGTGGCGATCCGCCGCTTTGGCGGAACTGGCCGCCAGCCGCGCGGTGCTGGAAGCCGAGCAGGCGGTGGTCCGCGCGGTGCAGACCGGCGGCGCCTGGCGGGTGGCCACGATCCTGCGCGAAATCGCCCACCGGTATCCGCGCGTTGCCCGGCCGGCACGCAAGGCGGCGCGGGTCGTGTGGTGGACCGTGCGGGGGCGGCTGATCAGCCGGCTGCGCCAACGGCAGCATATCCGTACGCTGTTGCGTGCCGGCAGGCCCACCGTGCTTCCCATGCCGACCCTGCCTGCGCCTGCGCTGCCGTCTCCCGCAGCCACAGTTCCCGCCGCGCCGCCGCCGCATCCACAAGGCGCTCCAATCCGCCTGCCGGCGACGCACTCTGCCGTCGGAACGCTCGTGCTGCTGGCGGCGACCGGGCACCGACCCTCGGCTCGACCCGCGGAGTCCGATCACCAAACGGGGGACCGGCCGCTCGTCAGCGTGGTGATCACGTCGTTCAACTACGGCCGTTTCGTGGCCGCTGCCGTCGACTCCGTTTTGGCGCAGACCTTCCGCGACCTCGAGGTCATCGTGGTGGAGGGAGGCTCGTCGCACCCGGAGTCCCGCTACGCGGTTGCCGAACTGCTGCGGCCGCGCACGCGGGTGCTGATGCAGGGATCGGGGAACTTGCCCGGCGCCAACCGCAACTACGGCATCAGCCAAGCCCGAGGACGCTACATCTGCTGCCTGGACGCCGACGACACGCTCGCGCCGACCTACATCGAAAAGGCGGTCTACCTGTTGGAGCGGCATGGCTACGACGTCGTTTCCAGCGCCTTGGAGATGGTCGGGGAGGACCAGGGCGTCGTCAACATCATGGAGCAGCCCGATCTCGGCGCCCTGCTGGACGGCAACAACGTGCTGACCTGCGCGGTGTACCGCCGTTCGCTTTGGGAGCGGGCCGGCGGCTACCGCGACGTGGACCGGAGCGTGACCGGCTACGTCTACGAGGACTGGGCGTTCTGGCTCAGGCTGGCCGCCCTCGGCGCGCGGTTCCGCAACCTCTACCACGACCCCATGCTGCGATACCGGGTGCACGGGCGCAGCCTCAGCCGCGGCAAGGACGTGTTGCCGATGTGGCGGCAGCGCAACCTGGTGTGGCAGATGAACCAGGACATGCTGCAGTCGCTGCCCGAGCAGGTCGCGCGCTCACGTCAGCAGGCGGCCTTGGCCTACGGCACGCCGACGGCACCGCCCGCCCCGGTCCAACTCGATCCCGCGGCGCCGCCCGGGCCGCGTCCGCCGACCGTGCTGCTCGCCCTGCCGTTCCTCATCCTGGGCGGCGCCGAGCGGCTGCTGAGCGCCGTCGTGGGCCATTTGGTCCGTCGGGGCTGGCGCGTTGTGATCACGACATCCATCCAGCCCGGCGCCGAACATGGCGACACGACCGCCTGGTTCGAGCAGCACACCGATGAGATCTTCCACCTGCCCCGGGGCCTGCCGCCGGAATTGTGGGAGAATTTCATCCAGCATCTGGTCCGCTCGCGCCAAGTCGACCTCCTTTGGGTCGTGGGCAGCGCGGTCGCCTACAACTGCCTGCGGGGGCTACGGGCGCTGCATTCAGGACTGCGCGTGGCCGACCTGCTGTTCAACACCGTCGGCCACACCGCCAATAATCGCCGCCGGCGCGACCTGATCGACCTTATCTTCGTGGAAAGCAGCGAGGTCCGCGGCTGGCTGCTGGCCCGCGGCGAGGACGCCGCGCGAGTCCGGCTCGTGGAGAGCGGCGTCGATCTCCAGGCGCTGTGCCCGGCGGAACGGTCCCCGGCCTTGCTGCGGCAGATCGGCGCCGGGGCGGACGACTTGATCGTCGGCTACTCGGGACGCTGGTCCGAGGAGAAAAATCCGCTGGGCTTCGTGGAAATCGCAAGTTTGGTGGATCCTTCGCTGCCGGTACGCTTCGTCATGACAGGCGCGGGGCACCTGCGGTCCGCCATCGAGCAGGCGGTCGAACAGGCCGGTTTTCCCAAGGGCCGGTTCCATGTGCTCGGTCCCGTGCCCGAGCTCGCACCGGTTCTCGCCTCCTTCGACCTGCTCGTGGTGCCGTCGGTGCTGGATGGGCGGCCCGTGGTTGTGTTGGAGGCATTGGCGATGGGTGTTCCCGTCCTCGCCTCCCGCGTTGGCGCGCTGCCGGACCTGATCGAGGAGGGGCGCACGGGATGGCTGCGCGGCGCCGACGAGCCGAGGGCGTTCGCCGATTGCATTGAACGCGCGGCGCGAGACCGCGCCGGGCTGCGCTCCATGCGGCGCCACGCCAGGCATTTCGCGGAGGCGCGGCTGGACGCGCAGGCGATGCTGCGCAGCTACGAGGCGGGTCTGACCTCGCTGCTGCCGGAGGACCGAAGGCGTGACTGAGCCGGGGATCGTCGACCAAGCGATGGTGGCGCGGCTGTTCCATGCGGAATGGTACGCGGCTGCCTACCCGGACGTTGCCGGGCAGGACCCGTTGCAGCACTTCCGCCAAAGCGGGGCAGGGGAGGAACGCGATCCCAACCCGATGTTCAGCACCGCCTGGTACCTGCAGCGCTATCCGGACGCCGCCGGGTCGGGCGTGAACGCGCTGGAGGACTACGTCAGCCGCGGCGCGGCGCTGGGCCGGGACCCGGGACCGTTGTTCAGCACGACATGGTACCTGGCCAGCAACCCGGACGTCGCGGCGGCCGGGCTCAACCCGCTGGAGCACTACCTGAGCTGGGGGCCCAAGCAGCGGCGCGACCCGAGCCCAGTGTTCGACAGCGCCTGGTATTTCGCCGCCTACCCGGACGCGGACGCGCCGGACGTGGATGCGCGCGTCCATTACCTGCAGCAGGGCGCCCGGCTGGGCTACGATCCCTGTCCGCTGTTCAACACGCGGTGGTATCTCGACCGCTATCCCGGCGAAGTCCCCGAGGGCGAGGCTGCGCTTGTGCACTACCTCACCCAAGGGGCCGCGCAAGGGTTCGATCCCAGTCCCCACTTCAGCACGTCCGCTTATCTCGAGCGCCACCCGGAGGTTGCCGCCGCTGGCGAGAACGCGCTGGTTCACTGCCTGGCGCATGATCTTGAGCGGGGCCGCAGCTTTATGCAGGCGACCGCCGGCCACTTAGGCCCAGTCAGCCGCGCCGCCTTGGCAGAGGTCAGGGATGTGATCTCCGCGTTCGCCGATATCGAGCCGGATTTGGCCGCTCTGCCCGAGGCGCTGGAGGCCATCCATGCCGTCCCGCTCAGGCCCGACCGAGGCATGTCGGCCTGGCGAGGCCTCTACTTGTCGCTGCATGTGCCGCCGCGGCGCTTGGTGCTGGTGGGTTCGATCGACGACGCCCCGGAGCTGGCCGGATTGGCAATCCGCCCGGACGGGCTGCTGATCGTCGAAACCGACGCTGCCTCCGTGTCGACCGCGGAAGCCTTGCCCCGCTTCATGCCTTGGCGTTCCCTGTCCGAGTTCGGGGCGGACCTGGACGCGGAAGACCGGGTCAAGATCGTGACCGCGCTGGTGAACGGCCTGCTGCCCGCCGCCGTGCTGGTATGGGGCAGCCGGGCCGGGTGGGAGATGCTGCACCGCCACGGTGCCGCGATGCGGCACAACACCGCCCTGTTCGCCGTCGCGGCCGCCTCGCCGGAGCTCTCTGCTGCCCACCTGCTGCGTGGCTACTTCCGGAGTTGCATCCCGTCGCTCTCGGCGCTGTACGGGCATGACCTGCCGGACCTTCATCGCACAGCCAGCCTGTTCGGGCTGCCCCCCGGCGAGCATGGCAAGCTCCGCCGCCTGCAACCCGGGGACGACCTGGACGGCCTTCTGTCTCCGCCGGAGATCGGCCAATGACCCGGCCAATGACCCAGCCAGTGACCCGGCCTGGGATCGAGATCACGGCGGTGCTGAACGTGCATCGCGAGGGCATCCTGGCCCACGCCTCCTTGCTCAGCATCGCCGCCGCACGGCAGGCGGCCGAGGCGGCCGGCATCGCCGTGGAGGTCATCGCCGTCGCAGATTGCTCCGACCGCCCGACCTTGGACACCCTGTCCGCCGCACCCGGCGTCCAGTTGCTGGAAACCGGCGTGGACGATCTGGGCCTGGCCCGCAACGTGGGCGTTGCCGCCGCACGCGGGCGGTTCGTCGCGTTCCTGGACGGCGACGACCTGTGGGGCCGAAGCTGGCTGCGAGCGGCCTACCAGGTTGCCGCGGCCGAGACGCGCCCGGCGGTCTGGCACCCCGAGGCAAGCCTGTTCTTCGGTCCGACACAGCAGGCCTTTTGGCGCCTGCATCCCGACATCGAGACGGTCGAAGGGGACTGGGTCACGCTCGGGATGCGCAATCACTGGACGTCGCTCAGCTTCGCCCGACGGGAGGCCTATCTGCACGTCCCCTACCGCCGGACCAGTCTGGCCACCGGTTACGGCTACGAGGACTGGTCGTGGAACTCGGAGACAACGGCGCAGGGGTACTTGCACAAGCCGGTGCCTGGCACGGCACACCTCGTGCGGATGCGGGACACCTCCCTGGTGCGGCGCACCACCGGGTCGAACGCGCTGATGACGCCGTCCACTTTGCTCGGCAGTCGGGTCGGCTGGGCGGGCCGGGTCGGGACGATGGGAGTTGCCGCCCCACCCGCCACGGTCTATGGCCCGGTGATGCAGGAACAGGAACCAACGTGATCGACGGCAAGCGGGTCCTCGTCACCGGGGCTGGGGGCTTCATCGGCAGCCATCTCGCCGAAGCGCTGGCGCTGGCCGGCGCGCGGGTTACCGCCCTGGTCCGCTACAACTCGGCCTCGTCCATCGGCAACCTGGCCTTCCTGCCGCCGGCCCTCCGCGAGGGGCTGACCATTGCGGCCGGCAATATCGAGGACAGCGATTTCGTGTTCCGGGCCATGGAGGGCCAGGACGTGGTCATGCACTTGGCGGCCCTGATCGCGATCCCCTACTCCTATGTGGCGCCGCGCTCCTATGTCCGCGCCAACATCGAAGGCACCTTGAACGTGCTGGAGGCCGCGCGGCGCCTCAGGACGCCGCGGGTGGTGCACACGAGCACCTCTGAGGTGTACGGCACCGCGGTGCGCACGCCCATCGACGAGGGGCACCCCTTGCAGGGCCAATCGCCCTATTCCGCCAGCAAGATCGGCGCGGACAAGGTTGCCGAGTCCTACGCCCTGTCGTTCGAGACGCCCGTCGTGACCGTGCGCCCGTTCAACACCTTCGGGCCCCGCCAATCGGCACGGGCATTTATCCCGACCATCATCTCCCAGGCGCTGTCCAGCGACGCCATCCACTTGGGGTCGCTTACGCCGCAGCGCGACATGACCTTCGTCGCCGACACCGTGGACGGCTTCATGCGCGCGGCAGTGATGCCCGGCGTCCAGGGCGAGACGATCAACCTCGGGACCGGCACGGCTTGCAGCATCGGCGAGTTCGCCCACCGCATCCTGGGTCTGATGGGATGCAGCAAGCCGATCGTGCACGACGCCGCGCGCGACCGGCCGGAAAAGAGCGAGGTGATGAACCTGGTGTCGGACAACGGCAAGGCGGCCCGGCTGCTGCAATGGCAGCCCAACACCGTGTTGGATGAGGGCCTGCGCCGCACCATCGCGTTCGTATCCGAACATCGCCGGCTCTACGCCCCCGGCACCTACGCCGTCTGATGCAGGCGATCGTCATGGCAGGCGGCAAAGGCTCCCGCTTGCACCCTTATTCCGCACTGTTCCCCAAGCCGCTGATGCCGCTGGGAGATAAGCCGGTGCTGGAGATTCTGCTGCATCAGCTCCGTGTCGCCGGGGTCACCGAAGTGATCCTGGCGGTGAACCACCTGCGGCATTTGCTCGAAGCGTTCTTCGGCGACGGCAGCCGGTTTGGCCTTTCCATCACCTACAGCGTGGAGGACCGTCCCTTGGGCACGGCTGGCCCGATCGGGCTGGTCCTGGACCGGCTGGGTGAAGACTTCATGCTGACCAACGGCGACCTGTTGACCACGCTGGACATGGGCGCGATGCTCGCGGACCACCTCGCGCGCCGGGCGGATGCGACGATCGGCACCTATCGGCGGCAGCTGCAGTCGGAGTTCGGACTGCTCGAGGTGGACGAGACCATGCGCATGACCGGCTACAAGGAGAAGCCCGCCTATCAGCATCTGGTCAGCATGGGCATCTACGTGCTGCGGCGAGACGCGGTAAGGCCATTCGTCGTGCCTGGCGAGCACCTCGATATGCCGGCACTGATGCAATTGATGCAGCAGGCGCACGGCGAGGTGTTCTGCCACAGGCAGGATTGCTTCTGGCTGGACATCGGCCGGCCGGAGGACTTCGCCGAGGCGCAGGCCATGGTCGAGCGGGACCCGCAGGCGTTCCTGGGCGCGCGCGCCTGATCCATGCGCCTGCTGATCACGGGCGCGACCGGGTTTTTGGGACGGCACCTGGCGGCTGCGGCCGCCGGCCACGTCGTGGTGCGCGCCACCCGGGCGGCGACCGCGACCAGCGCTGACGAAGTGGCGCTCGGCGCCGCGCGTTGGACCCGCACCGACTTCGCACGCGCCCTCACGATCGCGCAGCCGGACGTCGTGCTCCACTGCGCCGGCGCCACCCACAGCGCTGACGCACAGGCGTGCTTCGATGCGAATACCGTGCTTGCAGCCGAGCTCCTCGGCGCAGTCGCCGATCGCGGCCGGCCGGCCCGCGTGATCCTGATCGGCTCCGCTGCCGAGTACGGCCACGTTCCCGCCGACGCGCAACCCGTGGCTGAGACCCACCTCTGCGCGCCTGCCGGCGACTACGCCGTGGCCAAGCACGCGCAAACCTTGCTGGGCCTTGCTGCCGCCCGGCGCGGCTTGCCGGTCCTGGTCGCAAGGCTGTTCAACCCGGTGGGCGCCGGCATGCCGCGCCGGCTTGCCCTGCCGTCCTTCGCCCGGCAGATCGTGGGGCCGGGCGCCTGCCCTGTCCTCCGCGTGGGCGACCTATCCGCCGAGCGGGACTTCCTAGATGTGGCGGAGGCGGTACGGCTGCTGCTCGGCCTGGCCACGCTGCCAGCCTGGCCCTGGCCTCTCGTCAATGTGTGCAGCGGCCGCTCCCACCGACTCGGCGCCCTACTGGACCAACTCGTAGCGGCGAGTTCCGTCTCTGTCAGCATCGAGACCGACGCGGCGTTGATGCGCGCTGGAGACATGCCGCGTCTGATCGGGAGTACAAGCCGGCTGCAATCGGTCGGCTTGGCTCCGACAGAGCCTGACTTCTCCAAGCTTCTGCCGCAGTTGCTGACGGAAGCGCGCAAGGCCTGCTGATCCCGGGCCTTGCGTCCTGAGCGACCGTTCTTCGTAGCCGGCACGAAACAACGGCGGGCGCCGCAGACCCGGTGTGGCCGCGTCAACACGAGCCGGCGCTTGGTAGTGGGTCAGTTTGAGCACCGTAGGAATCTAATCAGTGGAGTTGAGTGTTGGGATATGGCCGCACTGGCGGCATAATGGCAGCTCAACTCTCGGAGGCAATCATGGAGACCCCACCCCTTAGAA
>JAABUK010000637.1_pt1 | contig 71948 bp, 81 predicted proteins | sample 5559141 | NCBI WGS metagenome assembly JAABUK01 (sample SAMN10711869, study PRJNA513367) | rock metagenome | isolation source: Antarctica rocks | place: Antarctica: Victoria Land, Pudding Butte nord | collected 2016-01-03 | reverse complement strand
TGACAGACAAGGAGAGGCTGGCCATGCTGTATGTGCTGGTCAAGCAAGTCAGCCAGGAGGATTTCTCCAACCTGTTCCCCAAGTTTGGCAGGTCCCCTCCATCCTTTGCAGCTTTTGCAGGCCTGGTTGCTGCCTTGCCGCCCAAACACCTTCACCATGTAATGCAGTCAACGTTTACATCAGATCTGGCGAGCCTAGGGGTGCTGCCTTGGCACTTAACACAGCTTCAGCACATCATGCAGTGAACATAACATGCATTGACATCAGCCCCACTTTGGCAGACCTGCTGAGCACAGGGATGCTGCACAGGCTCTTAAAGCAACTTGATTGTGTCATGCAAGCAATGCTTACTCATGTCACAACAGCCAACCAGCTTCCGTCAGTCAGTGAAAGCTCAACCCTGCTATGTTCTTCAGCATTCTTGAGCTTGCAAATGGCGTCAGGAATCCCCTTATCTGCGGCATGCGTGCCAGCCTGTACACGCATGCAAATTGCTTGCTAGGCGGGCAAACAAGTGGGCCTCGGACCGCGAAGTAGTAGACAATTACAACAGATGGTGACTGACAACTCTTTCATGATTTGCAGGACACACTAGAGATCTTACAGTTTTTGAGCTCCAAGCGTCAGCACATCAAGGAGGGCCTCATCCCTGACTGCAGCAAATCTCTGCTGGGCGGTGGTCAGGCCTTTGACGAGATGGCCTTCAGCATACCCTCTAAGGCTCTCAATGACAACAGCCTGCATTTCAGCTCTGAGGTCATCAAGGCTCTCATTGGAGAGCCTCTTTCAGAAGAGGAGCTACTCAAGGTCAGAATGAACGTCTTGGTATCAGTACTAAAACAATTTCATGAATGTGCTCAGGAAAACTCCTGCCATGTATAACTATTCTACAGAGCGCGTTTCTCTGTTGAGACTTACCTAAATGCTGCAGCTCAGGTCCACACCTTCCAGCTTTGCATGCATGAAGGACAGTACAGCTTGCTAACAAGTCGTCATGATCACCAGGAGCCTGTCAGTACTGCTCGATGTCTGCTCTACACAATGTGCTGCTCACATCATGTCCAGCAGTCAGTACCGAAGCGTGTGCCGTGAGCTGTAAGCCACGTTTATTCAGGTGGACAACACCCAGTTGATGGATGTGCTGAAAGAGGAACCATCCTTCAGTCATGACCACTTCAGCGAGGTGAAGGCTGCCACCACAGCACAGGCTCAACCACCTGCAGACGCATCAGGTGTGCACTTACAAGTCGGTGGCCATCAAAACAAGTCTCCATACCTGAGGGTTAGATTGCTTATTGGGTCTGGTATGTTCTTCAGGGTGTGTTGTGTGGCTTGACAACCCAAGCCAAATTGCAGCACAGAGCTGCAACACACTGCATCAGGTGTCACAGCTGTGCACCTTGCCTAGATCATGGTGGCAAGACAGCAAGCACATACCTTTGCATTATCTGCTCTAGATTAAGGAGTAGTAGTCCACTCATGCGATCGTGGCTGGTGTGATATGAACAAACACATCAGACAGGAGCGTATCCCACGAGCTGCTCTTGGCAGTACATATGTTGTATTTGCAACGCAACATCAGGCGGGTGTGTAACAGTTGAAAGTCCAGTAACCTGAAGTGCACAGCGCGTGAAAAATACATTTAGCAAAGGCATCCGGGTATTTGGTTCCTCCATTGTACCAATAGCAGCGTGTCTGTACTTATTCAATCTGTCAACATTGTTCTCACATCTGCCATGACAATGCTGCAGGCTTGGGCGCAGATGAGGATGTCTTTGACTTGATCAAGCAGGAAGTGCAGCGCGATGTCCAAGGCAAAAAACGTCGCGCTGCTGGTAAGCTTGTCCATGCGCCCATGTCAATCAATTAATTTACATTTTCTCTCTTTGGGACTCACCAAGGGAGTCAGCAGTCCGTGACTGAGAGACTGAAACCAACAAGTCATTTGATGCTCACTGCCAGATGACAAAAAGGTCCAATGTCATACACACGTTGTTGATGACCATACCTGTATATCACACCCACCCTTGACATTTCATGTGACAAGATGGACAAGCTGTCCACGCACCAGGACTCTGCATGCTGCGCAACAGCACATACAACATCCAGTGCTCACAGCTTTACCTTATACACAAAGCACAGTCAAGCCTTGCTGTCTCACCTGCTGCTGAGTCATGAGACAATGTGCCCACAGGTGAGTCAGCTGAGGGCCCTGCCTCAAAGCGTGATAAGCTTGCAACAGCAGATGAAGCTATAGCAGAAGCAAGTGCTGTCCTAGCTGCCACAGACCCTACCACAGACCCTAGCATCTCACCTGACACTGCAGCGCCAACTGGCGAAGCCTCAGCCAGAAGGGAGTCCACAGACGGTGCAGTCAGCATGGAGACTGAACAAGAGGAAAGGGATGCTGAGCGGCGCCATTCAAATGCAGCTGCGGCGTCAAGAACTGGAGACTTGTTAAAGGAAGCTGAAGGGTCCATGCGAGAATACCGGAATGACCTGGAGTACCTTGAAGACAGTTTCAAGCTGATGATCATCACACTCAGGTACTAGTGCACGTTGTTGTAATTTGGTGATGCATACTTGATGCAGCTTTGCAAGCAAAAGACATAACTGCTGCATGCGTGCAAACCTTGTCGGCAGATGGAGATGCTACAATGACAATCCATACTTGTGCAAGGTGGTTGCAGAATGGCTGTGGATACAGCTCCTGCAGAACCACTGTCATGCATGGCTTCAGAAAGCCTTTTGCAAGCAGGAGGTGTTGATCTCGTGTCACCACACTTGTGATATGAGTAAACTTTCTCGCAAGCTACTTCCTCTGTGTATCTCCCGGCGGCAACCTTCACCGTTGTGTATGTCATAAATCACTCTGCCAAAAAGATTGTATGTCTCCTGCAGGATTGGCAAATTCAGGCGAATACTGGCCCTGGAAGATGCGGATCAGGAAGGCTTTGAGGATGAGGGCCTGTATTACCACCAGAGGAAGCGAGGGGACCCCAAAAGCCGAGCCCAGCAGCAGCTGAGAGAGCTGGAGGGGAAGGAGAGGCTGGAGAAGAGCAGGGTTGAGCGCAGATTGAAGCTGACTCAGGCTGCTGGGCAAGGTGAGCTGTGAGCTGTAGTCAATATCTGGGCAGAGACATGAACCTGACTGCTAAAGTTGTGTGGCACACCACATGAAGCCTGGTGATTGTGGGCTCTTGCCATTCACTCCCTAGCCAGTCTGCCTGCTTGCTCGCTCATACGCTCATCCACTCGTTCACTTGCTCGCTCACTCACTCACTCACTCACTCACTCACTCACTCACTCACTCACTCACTCACCCACCCACCCACCCACCCACCCACCCACCCACTCACTCACCCACTCACCCACCCACCCACGCACCCACCCTCTCACCCACTCATTCACCCACTCACTTGCTGACTCCATCTCAAGCTCATTCATTGGCTTGCTTGCTCACAAGCTTGCTCCTTCTGTCATCCATGATGCGTGCATCCATGTTGCTGCTTGTTCACTGTGCCCGTATGGTGCACAGGGTTTGCTTGCCCACAAGCTTACTGTTTCTGTCGCATGTAAGCATGCTGTTTAGTTGCTGCTTGTACACTGTGTCCATGTGGTGCACAGGTGGCGAGCCTTGGAAACCCAGGCTGCAGCGCTTGGCAGAAGCAAGACAGCTGGCGCCCTTTGAGAAGCTGGTGCTGGAGGTGCTGGTGGGCTGCCATGTGTCGCCATCAGTGCAGCGAACCTTCCTGGCCAACAAGCCTGGCTCAGGCATGGACGAGATGACTGCCATGTCACCCCTCACAGTAAGACTCATCTTTCATCCCTTTGGGCTATGGCTTATGGTCTCACCTCCAGGCTGCTGCCTCAGGAGGCTCATGTTGTGGTTGCTGAAAGCGTAGAGTTTCCTTTTCATGCCAGTATGATTCTCATCAGCCCCTGACAAACCACAGGATGGCACCATACCGAAACTGTGCTGGGCACAACATGTACCAAATGTACTTTGCAAGCAGGAATGAGACCAGCTCTACTGGGCGCACTGTTCTGATTGCTACAAGCTGACTGCACAAGCTAGGGCACAACAGACAGCCCAACTGCCTGCTGAACAAGCTGGGGCGCAATAGCCTTAGAGGTGCATGGTGCATTTGTATGCCTTCGCCTCATGGGGGCAAAGATGAGCTGTATGCATGGTGCAGCTCAGGACAAGCTGTATGCATAAACCCATATGATGCTGAGGGTGCATGCAACAGATCACTTGCCCTTCCCCATCCAGAACAGGCAAAAGTCTCGTACCCATGCCATGCTTGCAGGTTGGATCCTTGTTGCTGGCATTCCTACCCACAAGCTTGCAGGAGCAAATCAGCTCCCGCAAGTACTTCTACAAGAGTGGGCGTCTCATCAAGGATGGCATCATCACCCTCAGCAACACAGACTTCTCCAGAGACATCATGGACCAGGTCTGCTCCTGACTGCAAAGCCAGCCGCCAGGCATCAGAGCGCACACCGCCAGGCATGGCTGCCTGCAACTCTGCTGCACCTCACTGCATTCCCCCTCCCAACATGCTTGTGCACTAGACTCACATCGATGCAGCTCTGGGCTGCCGCGTTAGGAGACTCCCGTCACGATTGCTGAAAAGTGTACAAGTTGCTTTTCTTCTTGCACAATGCTGCCCCTGCTGAATATGGGCCAAGACATCACTGGTGGCTTTTGACAATAACCACCTGCTGCAAGCTTGCTGGCTGGCTAAGGCAAGCGTGATGGCTCCTGTTGACGTTCACCTAGATATCATTGACGGCAGCCTGGGATTTGTGCTGCAGCCCCATTTCAGCGCCATTATATGGTCACAACCACTGGTGGATTTGACACTGATCTCACAGGGTTTGACACTGGTTTGACAGGGTCTGACACTGCTCCCCCACTGTGGGCTTGACGGCTGACAGAGCTGCATATTCACGCTCATCTGACATGTTACAGAGAGCAGACAGTGAATCAGACCACAGCCCATTGCAGCGTTGTTACTTACACACGCCATCTGCTTGTACAGGGGGTTGACATTGACAGGCGCATGCTGGACTTCCTGTGTGGCCTGGACACTGAGTTCTCAGACATGGTTGATGGCAGCCATCTGTATTTCCCAAGTGCAGTGCAGCTGGAAGATGTGATCCTGCCCCAAGACCAGAATAAGCTGATTGTGGAGACTGTGGAGAACTTTGCTGCCTACAAAAAGGTCCGCAAATCTCTGGGCCTTGATAAGTCAGGTCAGTCGTCTCCTCACATCCTGCAATTGAGGCTTGTGCAGGCTCGGTGCTGTTATGCCAGTGTAAGATTGACACATGGCAAGGAAATGTGCCACACTGACAGTGAATCAGGCCATGCTGGCAGCCAGCGCTGAAACCATCCACTGCAAAGCCTCAAATTGGCGTAGCTTGTGGACGCGAGCTAGTTGTGCACACCTTGCCTGACATTGTCATTGGTGCCAAATTAGGACCTTGTACAGGGAGGCCATCCACACCATATATACTCAACCGGAATGCAAGACACGTGGTGTCATAAGCATTTGACTGAACGAAACATGAACCTTACTCGACTTATTGCTTGCAGTTGGGGGTTCTGGGGGGTTGGTGCTACTGTTTCATGGGGCCAGTGGGGTGGGCAAGACCATGATGGCCAATGCTGTTGCCAAGCATGTTCACAGGAAGGTGCTGCTCATCAACTTTCCCTCCCTGGGCAGCAATGAAGCAGGCCAAGCAATCCGTTTCATCTTCAGGTGGCCATCTGCCTCTCTGTAGCGTGACATGCTTATTCAGTCTGGCTTGGACCGTATCAAGTCATGTTTTTGTTGATATGGTGACCATCAACCGGCACCTCATACAGGGAGATACTCTACACAATACATACTGAATTTGCATGAAGACATGCAAATTCAGTATTCACTGTGTAGGGTATCTCCCTGTATCAGGTTCTGGTTTGAAGACATGGGGAGAATGACTGCATTGATGACGTGCATGTGTCAGACTACAAGGTAAATCTGCAAGCATGTGCTGCAAGCATGACTTGAAAGTGAACTGGCTTGCGTGTAGGCCCTGTCTGTCTGCTCTTGCAGCAGCATATGCAAGTTGCAGTATAGAATATTGAAGAAACGATCATGCCAGCATGCCATAGTGCTCAGTGCAGACATGGCATGCTGGCATGCTCGTTTCTTCAATGTTCTATACTGCATGGACTTTGCACACGTAACTGTCTCTCACAAGCTATTGCATGCACCAACCTCCCACTCTTACAGACTGTTGGCACTCGTGTCTGTGCTCGTCTCTATAGCTATCATTCACATGTCATACCTTACAGTCTGGGGCGTGAAGCCAGCTGTGACTCATCGGACATCCTGGCATGGAAGCACAGGTAGGACAGGCAATGACACAGGACCCTCTGGTACAGTTCTGCAAACAGCGTGTTGCCTGGGCATGCAGGGAAGCCAAGATCCATGATGCTTTGCTGTTCTTTGATGAGTGCGAGGCCATCTTTGAGGACAGGGAGAAGCACGGCAGCAACCACGTCAGCATGCTCCTCACAGAAGTGGAGAAGCACGAGGGTATCATCATCATGGCTACCAACAGGTGCTGTACTGCAAGTGCCTCCTTATGTTTGATGGTGATGGTCATACAGTATGCCTCATATTCTGATGACGGCGCATGTTGAGAAACTTAACATGTTGCAGGGAGCAATGGTTTTCGATCTGCCCCTTTCCAGATATCATCCCACCTGTAGTACATGCGTGTTGCTCACTCAGTGAACCCATCAGTATGGGCAACTCTGCATGGCCATCAGCAAATGCAGAAGGCATCAGACAATAGTTTCTGGTGATGTGCAAGGACTGTGTTCTCTGCCAATCCGCCCAGACAAGCAGATCAGTGCAGAACAGACTTCTTGCACAGCAGCAAAAACTGATACCTGGCTCTGCATTTGATGATACTCATGACAAGCTACCCTAATGGGCCAGGGTATTTGCCTAGGGTAAAGAGCTATCCCATACCTTCAGTCAAGTTGGCCTCTGTGTTTTGGTATAACAGTCGAAAGTTCAGGCTGTTGGGTCATACTTACCTGTTCGGGCTGGGTTGGTGATCAGGAAGACCAACCAGCTACTCTCGCTGCTCGCCTTGCACACTGCCTGCGGCGCTGAGTAAGACTACTCCAAGTGGGTATGTCTACGGAATAATTTATGGTAGGCTGAGGCGAGCGCATGCGCTCCCTCGGCACACAATACAATTTGAAAATCTCACAGCATCACAACTAATGGCCACTCATCATTCAGGTGTGACATGTATACCATTTGATGGCAGGCACTCATGTTCCCGCAACACTCCACATATGTATTTTGATCTGGGACCGAGCTTTGTCTTCAAAGTTGCATCGCAGCAGACCTTTTCTGATAGCCCACTTTGCCGACATTTTCCCTTATCTAGCGTTGGGGACGAATCTCATCTTATTTTCTGAGTGTCCAAGTTTTCTGCCATTCACAGACAAGTATCACACCCTTTTTCACCCCTTGGTCTGCACCGAGGCTACATTGCCCAATATAGTAAGACCATTGTTTTGCACACATTGTTTACTAGGCATGTCATTGGCATGAGTGATCCATTCCCATCGTCTAGCACACACTTTTCACTATCATCCCATTGACATGACTGATCCATCCCACATTTTACATCAAAAGGGATGTAGCCTGTGTTGGGCAGGGTCAGGCTTCATGCCTTCTCAGTGGCCCTGTGGTGCTCGGAGGTCTTCTCTGTGCCCCCACTGCTGCTGCATCCCCACATTAACACTGCTATCATAGTACTGCTGCAGACTGGGGCACTCTGTGCCCTGCTTCCACCTGCAGCCGTCTCCAATCATCAGTACATTCAAATGACTTGTTTCCCTGTCAGTACATTCACATGACTTGTTTCCCTGTCGGTACATTCACATGACTTGTTTCCCTGTCAACAAGTATCATATTCTCAATGCTGACTGTTTGGGCTTGTTGTTTTGTGGTATCTGAAGCACAGGTGGCACACACTGCAAGCACACTGCACTGATACTGGCAGACACCAAACTTCAGCTCTCTCTTGCCATCAGAAGCCCGCACTTTGCTTGACTCCTGCCTTGCATTTGGACCCTGCTTTTGTTTGCGTCAAGTTTTCCTGGTGCTGTCTATTGATGCTCTGCTCAGCCTAGGAAGGGGCATGACCACTGGTGCACAACAGCTGCAGTCTTGAGTGTTTCAGATGTTTTTGCCTCAATGTCTCATGGGTGTGACTACTCTTGCTGCTTTGACACAGTGTGAGTAGTTGTCTCAGCACCCTGACACAGTGATGTAACTTGATAGGGTGCCAAGACAACTTCTCACATTGTGTCAAAGCGGCAAGAGTGGTCACACCCATGAGACATTGAGGCAAAGCGAGTTGCTATTGTAGCTTGACAGCCACTTTATGCCCTCTGCACACGCAAACAATGTTGTCACTTTCAGTTTCAACCTTCAGCTTCAGAAGAGTGCACAGATGACTAGTACGTTCTCTCCAGGGTTCGACAGGGGTCCTCAAAACCAGTAGGTTGCCCAGTTGGCTTCGCCCACCCCAAAATTCTGCTGGATGCGGTTTTGCGTGGGCAACCCACTTGTCACAAAAACTCTGTGCGTGTAAGTAAAGTTGTTTGGATCTCACATGCAGCTGCTGAAGGCATTGCAGCAAGCTTATTCAGTCGCAAACAATTTCAGCTACTGCCTCATCATCATCACTGATGTCTATTGGCTAGCCAGCGCTGTTGTAGACCAGCAACTTCATGTCCATGCTCTGAGAAATTTTGCACATCTGCCTCATCAGTGATTGCTATGGAAATCACACTTCAGTCTTGCCCGCGTGCTCTACTCTGGCTCGGCCATTTTGCGTGGGTTGCCCGCGTGGGCACAGTATTTTTAAGGTGGCTACGCCCCCTTCCAAAAACGAAATTGTGCAGATTTAGGAGGGCAACCCCCGGCCGAAGGCCGGACGGGGGTTGCCCTCTGCCTGCGCAGGATCTGGGTGGGCAGTTGAACCCTGGTTCTCTCCCTGATAATCATCATTACTTGCTCATCATGCAGCATAACCTAGGTTTCCATTTGTTTGCAGTACAACAGCTATGTAATCTCACATTCCCGCTGCTGCGCTGCACAGCTTTGCCCACTTCTCGCCGTTGGGATGACAGCTCGCAAAGAACTATCGCTGTCCCCCAAGTACAGACTAGGCACATATATCTGCAAAGGACTATTATTGTCCCCCAGACACAGACTAGGCCCATATATGCTGACATCAAACGTGTATGTGCAGGCCCCATGATCTAGATGAAGCCATGCACAGGCGCATCACCATGACCTTTGAGTTCAGAAGGCCTGACCACACCCAGAGGCAACAGATCTGGAGGCGCCAGCTGCCAGACAAGATCCAGCGCACAGATGATGTTGACATCAACCTGCTGGCACTCAAGTATGAGCTCAGTGGGGGCTACATCAGAAACGCTATACAAGCTGCTCTGTCCAGGTAAACCAGCATTTGACCGGTTTCTTCCCTTTGAAGGCATAATCGTTTGCCAGAAGTCTGTGCATGGACATCACTCAACTAACTTCTGCATGAGCATCTGCGCGACGTCTTTTGTGCGGCAAATTTTTGCGGCCTTTTTGAGTGGCATAGCTGCAGCCAGATTTATTGCTCAACAGCTTGTCCCCTGTGTTGTTACATCGCTCAAAGCTCTCCTGTTGTTGCCTCTATGTGCAGAGTGTTAAGTTCTGCAGTGTCTTGATACACAGAACTGCTGATGTACACCTTCGTTTCTCATCTTGTACCTGTTCCAGCCATACATTGCCTGCTCTTAGAGCTGCTCACCCAGCTGGGCTTGACCAGTGCCCTACAGGGCCCATCCACCTGTGCTTTCAAGTCAGGATGTCTGATGAGTCACAACTGGCTCCACACCCCAGACTGTAAGAAATTAAACGCTCTTCTCAATACCGAAACGTCTAATTTAATTCAGAACTGTCATATCTACACTGGAAATCTAAACAGAGAAACATCTGGGAACAGTAAAAACGCGTTTCTACGTTGTGGAGATGTTTCAGAAAATTGAATACAGGGCAACAGCCAGAGATGGGGAGGCTCCAGTAGTGTCCCAGGCGGATCTGCTCCATGGTGCTCAGCTGCAGCTCAGAGGTGCTCTGAGGATGAAGGACTTTGACCGGCGGCGCATTCCCACCCGAGGCCTGGAAGCTGTTCTGCTGCCCAAAGAGCTCAAGGCCAACCTGGACAAAATTGTCCATCATGAAAAGGTGGGTGGCCATAGTTGTAGCATTTCTCAACAAGGTCTTTGTTTGTTGGCTTGGTGGAATAACAGAGACTGCAACAAGATGCACTGATGCACACTTTTGAATGGACATGAAGGCTTGCCCTGACTATGATGCCTGCTGCTGCTCTGCATGCATGAGCAAGGTCTGATGACCATCACAGGCTGATCACAGACTGCGATAAGGTGCCTTGATGCACACCTTTGCTTGGACATGAATGCTTGCCCTCTTTGTGCTCCTGCTGCTGCTGCTCTGCATGCATGATGACCATCACAAGCTGATCAGAGACTGCAATAAGGTGTACACCGTGGCTTGGACATGCATTTTTGCCTGTCTCCTTTTCATGCTGCTGCCTGCTGTGTAGGCAAGAGCAGTGTTGATGGGGCAGTGGGGCTTTGGCAAGAATGGCGACCTGGCCGGCACTGTCTGTCTCTTCACTGGTGAGCCCGGCACAGGCAAGACTCTAGCAGCTGAGGCTGTGGGCTTTGAGACTGGCAAACCTCTCAAGGTCTGTTCCCAAACATACTGTCTGTGGCCTGTTGTACAGGTTTTGGTACCATGATAGAGAATCCACACTGGGTCACAAACAAATGCAGCAGGCCTCCTTGCCTTTGGGGGTAGCTGACTGGCTCCAAAGCTCCATGAGTGATGACTTGTGCAACACCTTACAACTCATCATGCCATTTGCAGCATAGAGTGAAAGCGTACGCTGCTGTCCTACCACAAATCATACTGTGTTTGGGCTTGTTCTGTCAAGCCATTTCACTGCTGCCACTGTCCCTTCCTGGCAGTACAGGAGTGTTGATTGTACACCCTGGTGTTGCGCAGATTGTCAACTGTGCTGGGCTGGTGTCCAAGTGGGTAGGCGACACTCCAAAGAACATCGATGCCCTGTTCCAAGAAGCCAGAGCCACTGACGCTGTTCTGTGCTTTGATGAAGCAGAGGGCCTCTTTGGCACCCGTTCCAGTGACATGGGCAACTCCACAGACCGATACGCTGCCATGGATGTGGGTGAGTACCCCTCACAGCATCAAGTGTGACATGAATGGAAATTAACACAACATAAAATAAAAATAAAATAAAATAAATGGGGGGAAAAGGGGGGTGAGAGAAGTGACTACACCTTATGGCGTCAATTTGATGAGAAGCCATGTACTATACCAGGCTGCCCAGAAATTTGATATAACATAAATGCAGAAACAGGACCAATGCATGCAGCCAACTGAGCGTGTGTCCCTTCAATACAAAAAATGTTCATCTGCATATCAGCATTGGGTCCCACCCAGACTCAGCATGTCAACAAAGTAAGCAGTGATCAACTCCAAAGCCAGTGTCCTGGATGGTGTCAGCAGTGAAGCAGTCAAGAAATGTATTGTGTTAAATCTGCAACATTGTGTTGCCTTGTAGGTGTGCTGTTGCATCATCTGGAGACTCACATTGGCATTGTGGTGCTGATCACCAACAAGCCAGAAGCCATCGACACAGCCTTCCAGCGCCGCATCCGCTTCAGCATGACCTTCCCCATGCCAGATGCTCCTCTCAGGTAAGTATTGTCTCCTGAAAAGATGCAACTCAGCAGTCAACCACATGTCAAAGCGCCCATACCAAGCACAGGCACACAACGTTCACAGCGTTTTGTGGCAGCAACATGCAGCTTTTCTCGCGTAAACTGGTCTGCCTTTCAACTGAGAAAATATTGATCGGTTGACTAAATCAGCCTGCATCAGCCATATGGCTCTGTGCAGTATGCCGATCCAGACTGAGGGAAGAGCGCATACAGCCTTTGTTGCAGCAAAGTCTCACACTCTGTCCGGCTTGGGTGCAGGGCTAAGCTGTGGAGGGCATCAGTCCCAGAGCAAGCTCCAGTGGCCAGTGATGTTGACTGGGAGTCCCTGGGCAAGGGCTACCAATTGGCTGGGGGGTCCATCAAACAGGCTGTTGTGCGGGCTGCCACACAGGCCGCTCTCAGGATTGAGGTGGGCTGTTGTGCTTTGCTGCAACTGCACATACATAACTGCCTGCAACATTTGCTTGACATTCTGTACCATGCCCAGCTCCATGCACTTACTCTGGCATTCTTCAGAATGATGTTGATCAGCCTGGCAGCAGCATCTACGTCACCTACATACTTGCGTTTTTTCGTGGTGGCCGTTATAAATTTTTAGCAAATGACATTGGTAGGCGGCTGCCATCTATCACAGCTGGGACTTAGCAGCTGCCTGCAAGCCTTGCTTGATGTGCCATGGCATGCAAGATTCATGGCGTCACTCAGAACAGTATGGATCAGACCAGCAATGGCATAGGCATCATTTACACGCTTATATTGTGGTGTGGGGGCCTTTGAGAAACGCTGTTCTTGGGTCATCGATAGACATGCAAAGGGCATGTCATGCTCTCAGCACCTGATGACCACACATGTGTCTCACTTCAAGATTTGAATGTGCAGGATGGTGCAGCAATGATCAAGATGGAGGACCTCAAAGCTGAGGCTCAAGAAGAGATCAAGAAAGGGGAGGGGTCTGCTAGACCAGCTGGAATGTACATATAAAATGCATCTTGACCGCACCTTGCAGCATACCCAATATTAGCTCATTTCAGACCTAGGCAGACTTTACTTGAAGCTCATGCACTGTCTTGCAATACAAGGCAGGAATACTATATCACACCGACATTCTGTCTAGAGCAGCTCAATACTATCCGCCAACATAAATTTTAGCAGAAAGGGATATTTCTGAGTTTGGTACAGAGCTGCTATCAGCTCAAGTCACCATGCCTTCATTTTGGTTCACCCTGCAAACAGATGCAGCAGCCAAGCAGCATGTAGCAGCCTGAGCAATCCATCATTGCAGCCTGTGCTGACATTGCATAACACAGGGCACCTGACATTTGACTGTATGATCTACAATTTTGTCAGCCTCAGCAGCTCATGTACACGTGTACATGAGCTGCTTAGGCTGAGGTGCACCTCAGCCTGTAACAGACTTGCTGTCTCAACCTTCACTCAGCGTGTTGACCGCCTGTTCTGAGTCATTGAAGGCTTTCCTGGTGCAGTTTCAGCTGGTCAAGGACTGCTTCATCTCTAGTTGTAACACATGCATGCCCAACATAGCTTAGTGCTTGCATGTCATGTTCATGGGCTGCTTTGCATGTTCATGTCAACGCACTGCATCCATTGGTACATATACATGGACGTTCTGTGTCAACGCATGTGAGTGGGCAGCCTGCAATATGCTGTCTAGCATGTTTACTGGCTGTCTCATGAGGATCCCTTGCCTGATGCATGCGTTCTACATCGGATGGGCTCCAATCACAATCCCCCAACAAGCCTTGACAAAAGAACAAACATATATTTTGCAAAAAGCCTAGCAGAAGAATGTGGCAGCAGCGTTTATGCAGGCTAAGCTGGGCTTGCAAGTCTCTGCCAGATGTCTCGAACATTCAAGCATCATCGCACGGATACAGCAAAATAAAGGATATCTGTTGAACTAAAGCATTCATTCAAGTGTGTCCTCAAATCCCTGCATTTATGTTTACAGATGTAGAACTGGCTATACTTGAGGCTTAAGCAAATTCAATCTGCTGCAATGCTGCTTACATCTATGGAGTGAATGTCTGAATCATTTGTGTGGCTGCTCCTCGGCAAACAGGGCACTGCTGCTGCAGACGGCCTGAGCATGACTGACATACGCACAGATGGCCACAAGGGATGATGACCACTGAAGGCTGTCTGTCCATGCAGATAACGCAGTGTGCTTGGGCAGCGCCATTGTTGCCCCTTCCGGCTGGCTGTGCAGACAATCTAGCATTGTTCATGGCTGACATGAACTGTGTGTACTGTTTTTGACAAGCATCCATGGCCGTCTCATTCTTGTGATCACGCTTGACAGTGGCACCTTCAGCAGAGAGCAGCAGCTGCAGCAACGGCATTGCCTGATCTTGCCATTCCTTCACATCCCGCTCAAAGGTGCGCAGCATCTCGCGCCTGTCTGAATCTGACGGGTAGTCGGCTGAACAGTGATAGGACTGCGGATTGTGACATGGCGTGGACACAAGCAGATGCAGCATGGTACGTCCATCTGAAAGAACACATTCTCCAACATTGAAGTTGTGGGCTTGCAGCAATGTCACAGCTGCCATATCTGCCATCCATGTCAGCTTCTGCAGTAATCCTTGAGCCGCTGAAGCTGGCGCCACTCCATATTCCAGCAGAAGGTGCATCAAGCCCAAGTACTGTGCGCCACACAATGTGCCAGCAACTCGCTTTCTTGCCAACTCTGTGTCTTTATTGGACACTAGCCTGAGTAGGAGTCCCAGCCATATGGCCAAAAAAGAGGTTTCTGCGCCAGCATCAAAGTCCTCCTTTCCAGTGTACTCAATGACACCAGATTTGCAGACTGGTAGAACCAAAGCGCGCTTGTCAGGATTCTGATGCCGTAGAAGTGCTTCTGCTGTGCTGTGATGTCCCAGTATCACAGCCACAAATAGTGCACAGTGGAGAGCCTCAGGCTGCAGGTCTGACAGTGCAGCTGGCTCATGTCGTAAAAACCAGCTGATTTCTGCTGCATCTCCTCGCTCAGCAGCTGCCACGAGCTGCTTGACGTACTGTAGGAGCGGACGCCGGTCAGAAGTCCAGTACGGGCCCGGCTCTGAAGTCAGTTGTGCGGGGTATCTGCGACAGTAAAACTGCTGTAAGACATTGTTCTCTTTTGGAGAGCGTTCACACAACATGATCCGTACCTGGCTTTGCTGTGGCTGTACGCATAGCCACACGTAATCGATAAGCGCGATTGCGACAGCCGAAACAGCATTTCAGGCCTTAAGCAGATTTGTGCTAGCCCTGCTCAGGTCGGAAAGCGCTCTCCTCCACGACCCCCGCAGTCACAGCCAAACGGACCGCCTGAGCTGTGCCTGTTGTCTTGAAGTCCGGTATAAACACGGTGAGAGAGAGAGAGAGATTATAGGTGTAGGAGGAGATTATAGGTGGAGGTGTATATGAGCAAATATGATTGCAAAATTAAAATTTACATAAACACTTCCACGGCAGTACTCATATTGCTAGTGGGCTCCCCCCCGAGTGGGCACCCGGCTCCCCCCGGAATGACGCATGATCCAAACCAAACCTGACTTGCACAACCCTTAAATAACTCTCTCTGGATGTGACAAGGATGAGCCGAGTATGGGAGCAGATTGGGTCCACATAGCATGTGATCACTGCAGGGATGCAAGACATGACACGGGACTGCCCAGGGGATGCAAGTTAGAAACTGGCAAACATCCGCAGTTAATAATAATAATGATGTAAACGCTTTCCAGCTTATGCCTTCCTTTCTCATTCTGTACATGTTCCAGCTATAAACCGCCTGCTCATTGAGAAGCTGACCCTTGGCTAGGCCAGCCATCAAGCCCAAGGTGGACCTGTGCCCTACAGGGCCCATATGCATACACCTGTGCTTTCAAGCCAGCATGTCTGATGAGTCACAACTGGCTCCACACCCCAGACTCTACCTCGGGTACCAAATGCAAAACGGATACAGGGCAACAGCCAGGGATGGGGAGGCTCCATGGAGGCCAGTGGTGTCCCAGGCGGATCTGCTCCATGGTGCTCAGCTACAGCTCAGAGGTGCTTTGAGGATGAAGGACTTCGACCGGCGGCGCATCCCCACCAGAGGCCTTTAAGCTGTTCTGCTGCCCCAAAGAGCTCAAGGCCACGAAAAGGTGGGTGGTCTTTGGTATATATAGCATTTCTAAATGCATTGAGCCATATGGTGTCCTTTGTTTGTTGGCTTGGTGGAATTTTCGGCAATGGCAATTCTAGGTCACTCACTTCAGCAATGACACTGCTTGCTTGAATGGCTTGTATTCTCAATTCTGGTTGTGGCCATATGTTCTGATTGAGATGCCTAGCTACCTCTGACTGAGATGCCTTGCTATAGCAGCAAGCATTGGCAGGCACACTGATGTGATGAGTAGATGGTTCATGTGGTGCCACTGCAAGCCAGGTTAAGCTTGTGCCTGGTCCATCTTATTGCCATGTTTAATCATCTAACACCTCAGCAAGAACAGAAAACGTGACAGCGCAAGACACAAGATAAATATAAATGTACAGAATCACAGGGACTTCAGTAAGAGCAGTCTCTGCTGACCTCTACAGGCTAATGAGAGACTGCAACAAGGTGCACTGATGCACACCTTGGCCTGGTTATGAATGCTTGCCCCCTTCATGCTGCTGCCTGCTGCTGCTCTGCAGGCATGCTGACCATCACAGGCTGATCAGAGACGGCAGTTAGGTGTACACCTTGGATTGGACATGCATACTTGCCTGTCACCTGTTCACGCTGCTGCCTGCTGTGTAGGCAAGAGCAGTGTTGATGGGGCAGTGGGGCTTTGGCAAGAATGGCGACCTGGCCGGCACTGTCTGTCTCTTCACCGGCGAGCCCGGCACAGGCAAGACTCTAGCAGCAGATGCTGTGGGCTTTGAGACTGGCAAACCTCTCAAGGTATGTCCCCCTGTCTGTTAACTCACTGTCAGTGGCCTGTTGCACAGTTCATAATACCATGATATAGAATCTACATTGGATCTTAGTGTATTCTCAGATGAAGCAGGCATCCTTGCTTTGAGTTGCTGACTGGCTCCAAAGCTCCATGACTGATGACTTGTGTACCACTTCACATCTCAATATGCCATTTGCAGCATAAGCTGACAGCGTACGCTCTCCTCCTACTACAAATCATACTGTGGACTTGTCCTGTAAAGCCATTTTGCTGTGCTACTGTCACTTCTTGGCAGTACAGGGGTTTTGAAAACACACCCTGGTGTTGCGCAGATTGTGAACTGTGCGACACCCCAAAGAACATCGATGCCCTGTTCCAAGAAGCCAGAGCCACTGACGCTGTTCTGTGCTTTGATGAAGCAGAGGGCCTCTTTGGCACATGTTCCAGTGACATGGGCAACTCCACAGACAGATATGCTGCCATGGACGTGGGTGAGTCTCCCTCACAGCATCAAAACAACACAACACAAAACAAAACAAAACAAAACAAAACAAAACAAAACAAAACAAAACAAAACAAAACAAAACAAAACAAAACAAAACAAAACAAAACAAAACAAAACAAAAGAAAAGAAGAGGGGAAAAGAAAACACCACACCTTTTGGCATTAGTTTAACGAGAAGCCAAGTGTTATACCGGGCTGCTCAGGAAATGCAATATGACATATGTGCAGAAACAGGACCATTGCTGTATACTGCATGCAGCCAACTGAGCATGTGTCCCTGTGAACAAAGAGTGTCTGGCATTCATCTGTGTACCAGCATTGGGTCCCTTCCAGACTCAGCACGTCAACAAAGTCAGCAGCGATCAGCGCTTCAAAGTATGTTTCCTTAGTGGTGTCAGCACTGAGGCAGCCATTGGATAAACAGTGTTTCTGCAATGTTGTATTGCCTTGTAGGCGTGCTGTTGCATCATCTGGAGACTCACATCGGCATTGTGGTGCTGATCACCAACAAGCCAGAAGCCATCGACACAGCCTTCCAGCGCCGCATCCGCTTCAGCATGACCTTCCCCATGCCAGATGCACCCCTCAGGTAAACAGTTTGTTGCCAAAACATGCCACTTGGCAGTCAACCACATGTCATAATGCCCATACTAAGCACAGGCACAAAACGGCCACCGCACTTTGGTGGCAGCAACATGCAGCTTCGCCTGCATACAGTGGTCTGCCTTTCAATCAACCAGTCAATCAATCAGTCCATCACCCAGTCAATCAATCAGTCAATCACCCAGTCAATCAATCAAGTCATTCAACAATCGGTTGACCAAAACAGCCTGCATCAGCCATATGGCTTTGTGCAGTATACCGATCCAGACTGAGGGAAGAATGCATACAGCCCTTGTTGCAGCAATGCATTCTCACACTCTGTCTGTCTGGCTTGGGTGCAGGGCTAAGCTGTGGAGGGCATCAGTGCCAGAGCAAGCACCAGTGGCCAGTGATGTTGACTGGGAGTCGCTGGGCAAGGGCTACCAATTGGCTGGGGGGTCCATCAAGCAGGTTGTTGTGCGCGCTGCCACACAAGCTGCTCTCAGGATTGAGGTGAGCTGTTGTTCTTTGCTGCAGCTGCACATACATAACCGCCTGGAACTTTTTGCTTGACATACTGTACAGGCCCAGCTACGAGGACTTACTCTGGCATTCTTCAAAATGATGTTGACCAGCCTGGCAGTGCACTTACATCTCCTATATACTTGCGTTCTTCTGTGGTGTTTGTTGTGAATCGTCAGCAAATGTCATTGGTAGGCTGCTGTCATCTATCACAGCTGTGACTTTGCAGCTGCCTGCAAGACTTGCTTGATGTTACTTGATGTGCCATGGCATGCAAGATCCATGGTGTCACTCCGATGGTCCACAGGACAATATGGAACAGATCAGCAATGGCATATGCATCTGTAATAGTCTTATAGTGTGGTATGGTGGCTCTTGAGAACTGCTGGTGATCTGCTAGACAATGCAGAGCGCATGTCATGCAGTGCCTGACAGCAGATGCGTGTCTCATTGAATGATCTGAATGTGCAGGATGGTGCAGCAATGATCAAGATGGAGGATCTCAAAGCTGAGGCTCATGAAGAGATCAAGAAGGGGGAAGGGTCCGCCAGACCAGCTGGAATGTACATATAGAGTGTAATTGATATGCGCTTAGCAGCTAGCTCATTCAACATAATGAAACTTCAAATGTAGCTCATGCACTATGCTTTGCAAATTGCAATTGAATATAGCAAACCATACCCCAGAATACACTGCCATGCCGGCAGCTCACACTGCCTGCAATCGCTGTACGTAGGACAATAAAATGCCTCTGACTTTGAGACAGCAGCTAAAATCACGATGGTTTGTCATGAACTTCACGGCATGCCCGTGTATTCTGTTGCAAAAATTGATTCATTATGAATGCAGCAAGTCACATGAGCATGGACGCAGTTTAGCCCTGAGTCCCATCGTGTCATGAAGTGGGACCTCACCGCGATTATGCGTCACTTGCATGCTTGCATGATTCTCAGCCCAAATCAAAGGTATTTTTGGCAGTAACAGCGCTGTAGCTACAGGCTACAGGTAGAAGCAGTGCATGGAAGTATTTGAAGTCATGAACAACGTTGTGTTAACATTATGTGTTTCAGTCTGTAACAGTAAACGAGCGCAGTGGGCACCAGGGTTACTTTGAGTGACCACGGCGCGGGCTGTATTGCGATGTATCATGAGTCACATTCAAGCATATGCATGCATCACGCATCTGAAAGGCACTCTGAGCTGCAAACGTTTCTGCTCGTCATGTTTAGCGCCATACGTGACCGATGAAACAGTTGTGTGTGTCAATTGTGCCCACACCCTACTGCGTCAAAGGCTTTGACTCAAAGCTTGCCCACATTCTGCAGCTTCAATGCTAAATTCAAATTTTAGTGGCTAAATTGCCAAAGCCAGTAATACTAACAACCATGCCTACAGGCTACGGGCATGTCTTGCCAGGCTTTACAATTTCCCGGATGTCAGCTGTGTCAGTTGCAAATGGCTTCTCTCGCCTCAGCAAGCATTGTTGAGGTTGGCGTCAGCATCAAAGGGTCGGCCATAGGCAACGCTTTCAACCCCTACACTCGTGATCTCTCCAAGACCTTGGTGTCAAGGTTACCACCAGGGACAACGGGGTTCTGGCGTGACTGGAAATGGTCTATTGACAGATGGTGGGTTTTAATCCGCGATAATCTCGATGTCCAATACATAATTGCAGCGTTTTGCAGCCACCACGGCTTGAATCCCGACCAGTTTGGCTGACGTCGCATTGCAAGCGGATCAAACTGTACGGCAGGTAAGCATCCATGCTCGATCACAGGTGCGACGATGTTTGCGTTGCTTGAGCGGCAATAAGCTTTGTCGACAGCTTTACTTGCGTTTGGCTTGATCTCAGATGGTACTTGTTTGACCTAGGTACTGCGCACAGCGCACAAAACAGCTAGTGATCGCGCTGCCAACACGCTAGAATTGTCGGCAAACGTACAGCCGACGCTGGCGTTCTGCACCTGGCAAGCGTTTCCCCAACCACTCGTTGAGGAAGAGAATCTTGCACAATTGTGGCAGCAAACTCTTGAGGGTTTCAGCACTGGTTGTCCTTGGCTCGATGACTCGAGAATTGTAGCAGACCATGAGCAGCTGCTGGAACTTGTTCATCTCAAACCCAGTCAGGTTCTACCGAGCAGCAGTTTGCTGTGTGCGCCACATTTTCTGCCGGTGGACCCAGCTTCTGACATGAATTTATATCAGATGCCCATTAGATTTGAGGACCCAACAGCAGTTGGCTCAGTTGTATCAGCTGTTGAGCAAATGTTGTGCGACATGCTGAATGTTACAGATGCCAGCGGCAAACCACTAATTTCAGTTGCCTCTCAGAGTAGCATAGATCAGCTCCTGGCTGCAGCCAATCAGACACTGCCAGCCGGTCAGCAGAGGCAGATTGTTCTGCTGCGTAGTGCTTTGCTGGCGCTGAAAATAGCCACAACTTCAGCAGCAGCCAAAGGGGCAGCAAGCGCAACGGCAGTACTGTGGAGGTCCCTTGAGCGGATCACTCTGCACATCCAAGAGTACCATGCAACCTGTCTTTGCTATGCAGAAAGGCAGCTTAATCAAGAGCTCACCGCTGTTGCTGAAGCTGCAGCAGAGCAGCAGCTATTTCTTTCTGTACTGATAGTGCAACTTCTGGTACCTACCCTTCGGCAGTGCGTCTCAGTTGCTGCACCTGAAGCTCGCTCTGGCTTGATGCTGCTTTCGACCCTAATGACCACAGGAGTCAATGTCATATGGCAAGCAGTTGCCACAGACATTGTCCATCTAGGTATTTGAATCCCGTATGTTGACAACGCATGTTGCTGGCTCATACACGTCCTTGTACCAATCATTGCACAAAGGTGACTTAACATGGTACCATGTTGAGTTCACAGTTGAAAACCTGACATGTGACAGAATTGTGCAGGATGTTTACCAGTGCTGCTCAAAGCCCTTGGGCAAAGCATGCCAGTTGCATCCAAGGCACTGTTTGTGGTCCAGCAACTTCTGTCTCAAGGTCATGTGCCTCTTGAGCAAGTGAGAGACAGCATGACGCTCATCTCGCGCATGCATGGGCTTTCTTTTCTGGCCAATCTGCTCTGTCCAGCAGACACCATCCTACAACAATGCAAATGGGGTAAGAGCCCATTCATTCAACCATTGTTGTTAAGTGTGCAATGAGCTTGTTGTGTGGCTTTGCTGCCTTGCCAGAAGCCTGTCAAGCATCATCATGCCATAGGCAATCAATGTGTTTGCTTACTTTTGCCTGCTGGCGCCTTGCTATTGATAGATGCTGCACTCTTGTGCACCAGAGACAACACAGACAGTCGCCAGGGCTTCTTTGCGCTGCAGATGCAACATTGTACCCCAGAGGTATTGGCAGTGATGACTTGCATGATGTTGGTCTTGAACAGCATTTTGACATGGTCCATAGTGTCATACAGCTGATGACACAGCTGTTGCATCAGACTGAATGGCAAAAGCCAAATAGCAGCCACGGGAACAGAGTAGACACTACTCAGGCTCCTAGTGTCAATGGTGCATCAACAGAAGCCACAGACAGCCAAACACGTGTGGTAGACAGCCCAGCTTTGCATGAAGTGGGCAACATTTCTGCAGATGCTGACTCTTGGATGGCACCATTGTGTGAGGTACCAACCTGGCCTACACCCAGCCCAGCTACATGGGCAGACATCAGTGCTGCAGCCACAAGAGCTGCTTTCACATTGGAATCCCTTGCGCTTCAAATTGCACCAGACAGTGCCTCCGTGAGCGCAAAGCAACTAGAGTTGAGGTTGGCTCTGATTGGACTACTGCATAGTTTGCTCGCTGGGCACATCATGGACCCCCAGCTGGACATGCGGCCAGTCTTTCTGTTTGCAATGGTCCCATTGCTACGGCAATGGCAGAACTTGCTGACGGATGTTGAACCCTTGAACATGCTGTGCTCAGCACTGCTGGCGCGGTTGGCGATAGACAAGGCACTCCTCAGCACCAAGAAACCAGAGGGACATGAAGCCGTATGGGATCGCGAGCTGCAAATTGTGACCGCTGTGGCTCAAACATACTGTGAGTCTGTGCAACATATACACGTTCATGATGGCACCTTGTCATGACCAGAAATTTTGCGAGCCGTAAGTGACATTGCCCTGAGTGCAGCCTCTAGTGAAAACTCGCTATGTCACGTGTTCAGCTTCATGCATTGCTCCAAAGGCAGCCTTCTCAAGTTGATACCAGGAAAAAGTTTCATAGTTTAAGTGCTAGCGATGCAGTGTAACATGTGTACTTTGCCAAAAATGTGCTTGGAAGGAAAGTTGTGCCGATGCTCAGCCAACTAGTGCCAAGTCATTTATGGTCTTTGCAGGTGAAGCATGCAGCAGCAATGTATTGCGCCCAGTAGCAGCACTTCTCATACAGGCCGTGTACAGTATATTGTCCAGTCCTCATCACTGCAGCGAAATTGTGCGCATGTCTAGCTTGGGTACTAAGTTTCAAGATATGGTTGGAGATCGAATCACCAGACTAACAGCCTCTGCTTGCTATGGTCTGTTGTGGGTGTTTGCACTTCAAAGAGCACCATTCTCCAGCAAGCGTGAGAAGCTGCTGAGTAACATTGCTCAGGCTCGCTTTATTACATTGAAGCGCATGTTGGAGGCAATGACTGTAAGTTGCCCAAGTCTTGCCGCCAGTAATTGAGTTCAAAAACGAGCCGCTGTCTTGGTGAAAAGCTGCAAATATGCTTTGAACATCTTGTGTTGAAGCTTGAGGCATGCTTGGTTTGCTCAACAAAGCAATATCACCATTGATGGGTTATTATGACATCATGCATCTTTTGTAACCTCACTATTGTTACTTTCTTGTTGAACGTGGTATGTGTGTTTTTTGCAGGCCAAGCCACCTTGGTTGCCTAGATATCGCATAGCGCTAACCCGGGTCATGCGTTGTACCTCAGACTTGAGCATCATGTTGCAGTCAGATTTATATAGGCAGGTGAGACAGCTTTCCATTTCATACAATGGTGCTGTTGCACAAGTTGTGCATCTGTATACATAGTCATTGCATTGCATCACATCACAACACAGTATGCTCTGTCTTTTGCTGCTTTTTACAATTGCGCTGCTGCTGCTGTGTACAAACAAGCTTACCTTCCCATAATTTCATGAGGAGGTAATGAGCTGGTGCATTTACAGTGGTGCTTGATGGTCTAACATTGCGTTTTGTGCAAAGCATGTTCACCTGCTTGGTCATGCAATGTACTAGCAGACTTGTCCAAGCCATGGTGATTGCAAATCTGCAGGCTTCATGCTTACCTTGTCATGAGGTCACATGGGCATGCCACATGCTACAATACTGGTGACTTGGCTATCAACTTGAGCACATGCAGCTTTGCAATACTCCTAATTGTTTCCTTGCGGTTGAAAACAAGCTTGTCTAGCTTGCAGCACATGGCCGAAGCAACAAACTCAGCTGCCTATGCCTCCCTCTGCAAAATACTGCAGCAGCTACCAGATATAACAGAAGAGCCAGTGCTACAACATCAATTGATGCTGGAAGGTATTAGATTGCTGAGTCTGTGGGATCCGACACCTCTGATATGGCCTGATCATCCATACCACAAAGTCATTGAGGTGAGCTCAAGCTAGCCTTTGGAAGCTCCAGCTGTCACAGTAGCATGCTAGCACCCATACTGCAGTGTGCACTTCCAGAAGGCAAGTTGTTGTGCTTGTCCAAACAAGCATGTGACTCAGCATGAATGATCATCATGTCTTCTAGTATGCAGGACGTGGCAAAGATTTTTTTTATAGTCACAGCAATTTACACATTTTATTTCATGTCATGGTCCACATAATTGCGCTTGCAGGTGAAAAGGGAACTCACGACCTCTCATGTTTTGCCTCTAGGGTCTGCCAGAGGTGCTGTTTGGCGTGCTGGTGCAAAACTCCGTGATCACTACAATGCCAACGGGAAACTCCACAACAGAGCTTGCCCACGCTGATGCATCAGTAGTCAATTCTCGTCTCCTGCAGCGCCAAATCCTTACGATCTTGATGCAAATCGTCAGTAGTCTCAAGGACTGGTCCACCTTCCGCCAACATGCATTTGGACCTTGCCTGACCACCTTTGTGGAGCACGCGAAGAGCTCCTATACGCAAGACATCTTTGAAGGGTGTGTAAAAAGCGGGCACACCATTTTGCTTGAAGCAGATCCTGTACCATACATCAACATGCTAGGTATGCTCAAGACAACACACTCAAAGCCTGATGCCTTGTTCATGATTGCATCATGTTGATTCAAGTGATGTAGTTATTATAGTGGCAGATGCTCTTGTGCTTGTTATGATCGCGTGAACAATGAATATAAAACAGCTATTTGATATACAGAGTCATGCCTTAGAATCTAGATCAATCACACTCTGACGTCCAAACCACCTTTTGCATCTGTTGCAGCCAACTACCACCTCACATGGTCTTTCAAGTCACCATCTTCAAATGAGGGAGCAGCAACAGTGTTGCGCATCCTCTTTTGGATGATCCGTTTGCTTGCTCGCTGTGGAGAGATGAGTTTGGAGCAGAAGCGGCTTCAAGGCTACGACAAGGAATTTGACATGCGGAACATGAACAGCCAGGAGAAGGAGATGGCAGTCAAGCTTGCGGCATCCGCATATCAAGCAGACAAGTCAGCATTGAAGTCGCTACTGGGCAAGTATTTGTACATGCATGTCTGATTTGTCTCTTCTAATCAATGCATGACTAAACCTGGCATCAATGCATGACAAACCTGGCATCAGCAGACAGTCTGGATTAAAACTAGAACGATGTGTAATATCAGCAGATAATGCAGCAACGCCCACAGCACTTTTGCGTAGTAGAAAGTATGGCAAGCACAATATCTTACAATGCCTTGATACCCCATACAGCCGTTTCAAGCAACCTGCAGACACACACATGCTCACACAAGCATGCTTACAAACTTGCTTTGATTGCAAACAAAACAAGAGTGTCCGGCTGAGTTGCCAACATTGACCAGCCTCCTTGTTGTGGACCAGGGGCACTTAAAAAGCCTCTCATCTGCTGCTTTGTTGGTCATCCCCCTATCTTGACTTTATCGAAGTTTCTGTCTTGAATTACGCAGTCTCTGTCACTGAGCGTCGTTTTTGTGTGCAGAGCATGTCATGTGCCGTGTAAACATCATGCTTCAGCAGCCAGAGTGGACGCGCGCTTTTGTCAAGGTCAGCAACGAAGCATGGTTTGCTGGATTTTCTGAGGCGCCTTCCCTGCTGAAGCAGCGCCTTGCCAAGGTGTTAAGCATGAAGCTTCTGCCAGTCAAGACCATAGAAGAGATTCGAGCTTGCTTTTCCACAATCCAGGCAAGAGGAACAACACGACCCTTTGGGTGTGTTGCAAAGAATTGGTCAACCTGTTTGTATTAACAATACATTATAGCTTGTGTGAGGTGCACTCAGTCATCACACTGTTGCCTCTCCAGGTGTGAGTCACTGCTATTGCATAAATTGACGTTGCTTTAGATAAGAAGCATGATTGTTATTATTGATCGAGTTGATCACCTGTTGCATAGGCGTGTATCAATATGTCACACAAAACTGCAGGTGGTGCAGCGTGCACAAACCGAACAGGCAGCCTTGAAGATGGGGCAGCAGCTGATAGAAGAAGAGCAAAGGTCACAAGCCCGGGCTGCCACCAAAAAGGCCAAGAAGCAGAGGCAGAAGGGCAACCGTGACTCTGCTTCAACCTCTGCTGCTGTCCAGCAGCAACAGCTTGCCACTGAACAAACAGAAGAGGAATCAGAGCAAGCTAGGCACATGGATGACCAGCTGCCCAAGCACACTCCGTATGCACAGCAGACTCAGCACGCTCAGCATGCATTGCAATATATGGCACCTCAGCCTGCACAGCAGGCTCATCATGCAGTGCTTCAAGGACATGATCAGAGGCAGCCATGCACCACTGAGTTTGAGCCCTTGCTCAGTGACTTTGTAGCCTCTAGGTCAAGATCTAGCCAGGCTTCTTCTCTTGAACATGAGCATGAGACGACCACAGCAGCAAACATGGCAACAGTGGATGCAGATGCGGTCTTCGTTCAGCAGCTGTTCTGTTTCCCCATCACAAAGGTTTGCCTGCTTTTTTGTTTGACCATGTCTTATTAGCAAATTGTACGAATTGTGTACAGTCACATCCAAGCATGTTAGTGGCTGCAACTGGAATGTCAACAACGGCAGTGGTAGTTTAGCTGGCACATGGTAAATGATAGTATGATTGTTAATGTCTACACTTACATCTTGGCATCTCAATTGCTTATGTATGCACTGCTGGGATGTTATTAGTCATTTCCCTATTGCCCACTAATAGTCGCTGTATGCTATGCGCAAAAATTCATGCACACAGTCAGATTGCTTGTCAAGGAGTGGATAGTGTGACTCACAGAGCCTGACAAGGCACATCTACATGCATGGCTTCTGCTTGATACCTGTTGCATTCTTGTGGCAGGTGTTGCTGGTGGATCCAGTGGTTGCAGCTGATGGGCACACATATGAAAGGTCGGCGGCAGAGTTGTGGTTGCAAACACAAGAAACATCACCAGTCACTGGAGCCATGTTACCCCACACATGCCTGGTGTCAAATTTCATCATCAAGGGCGCAATAACAAGTCAACTCGAGCTTTGATGCACAGTTTGCTTTTTGACGTTACTTAGCGAAGTTGTAAGTAAAATTGCTGATTGTAGCTTTGCAGGATTAACAACACTTCAAACAAGGCTTGCACCTTTACTGAGACAAATGCTAGTATGACATCTTCAGCTTTGTTGTGATAGGTCATCGGCCATCGTTACCGGTCATCAGCGTACCATCAACAACACAACAGATTTGGCCGGTCAGAAGGACACTCAGAGGCAGCCGTAGACTCAGTTGACTCTGGGCCCAAGTTGGAAAGGTTCATGCAGTTTGTCCTCGCAAAACATACATGTCATTGCACAATGAAGCTACGTGATCACAGGTACCAAAGGTGCTTGTGCATGCACACATTTTGATTTGACATTTGTGGTAGATACTAGTGCGCATCATGCATATGGTCTTGGTGAAACAAAGATGCCACGTGTCAACCAAAGATACTGTGTATGACCCAAATGGACACATTCTAGACCAAGATATTGCTCTTAGATGACAGTCTTCATCTAATTGTTCAGACAAAAGCAAATAGAGGTCATGCGTATAATGCTTTGCAGTTCCACTTAGTATGTTCAAGTTGGTAGTCAACAAGGTGTCCTCAAGCAATGCGCTTATGTGTGTTTTGGATGGCAACGGTGTAACAATCAGCCTTCCCAACAGGGTCCTCATGAGATGTAAGATGGTAAGTTATTGTAACTAATACACATTGTTACAAACAGCTTCAAATTTGGAGCCTTCAGCTCTCAGCAAAGTGCAAGTAATGTAGGCCAAAGCTTACCACTGCGACCCATAGGTCCAACAGATGCGCAGCAAAATGGAATAGCCTGCGTGCGACATACAGCTTGTGAGGAATCAAAGCACAGAATCTGATGTCAGAACATTCATATGGCCAATGCTACCGATTGCAAGCATGAGGACAGCAGCCGCAGGATTTGCACGACAGCACATCTAATATCAACAAAGTTCTTGGTTGCGGGACATGTCCCTGTACAGGCATGAAGCTGCATCTTAATAGCATGCTTGGACCATTTGCGCATCATGGTATGCACAAGGATGATGTGCAGTACTGATATTGCAATATGGTAAGGCTTTTGCAACTGTGGATCTCTGCGACACATCATACGTCTTTCAGTGGTGCCGGAACTCATATGTGTGATTGACTTTGTACAAATGTTGTTGTGTTCCTGATCCTAGGTATGGTTCAACCTGCAACTTGCAATGTGCATGATGGCCTCTGATGTGCATGCTACATCAGTGTACCTGTTAGTGTATATCGGCTGCGTAGGCAGCAGAAGTATCACATTTTCTCAAGGAAGCATTAGTTATGGCGCTGCTAGCAGCCGCATTCCACAGTGTGTCCATTATGAACTCAGGTGACCTCAAGTTCGCTCACCGTGTCGCATTGCTCCCAAGCAGGGCTGACCGAGAATGCTTTGTTGCTATAGTAGCATTGACTTGATAGATCCATCTCATTGCAGCAGAACGCAGATAATGACAGCTGCGAACATGTAGGTGCAACTTCAGGTGCATAAGCAGCCGCCGGCGGTTGAATGGGACCGTCGCCGAAGAGCGTGATGCAATCCTCTCCAGGACCGTTGGCCGGATCGCAGCATAACCCAACCTGAGGGGTCTTGCACTCTGGTCCGCCCGTGGCATCGGAGGCAGGAGAGCAATTTGTGCCGGTGCCTTGATTCCTGCGGCATACAAGTCACGCTTCGTGGCCCCTGTGGGAAGACGGCACCAAAACCCGTACTTGTGCTACGCGACTCAGGCAAACTTGCGCAGCATTGATGACACGCCCTTATAAGGGCTCAGAGGAGCTTACCCTCCTTCATGAATGCTATTAGCTGCGCAGAAAAGGGGAAAGGACGCCAGACACACCTAAGCTAGCATCACATTGTGCCGCATCTTTCGCCTAAGTCTCGGCACTGCCGATTGCAATGGCCTCAAAAAGTCACAGACCGGGGTCGAAATCGCACAAGCAACTTGCAACTTGGCAAGATACCGTGTTTGCCTGACGAATCCGGCCTACAGTCCAGTTGTGTCATCTGAGCAGCTTCACCCACTGCATCTGTGAGAGGCAGCCGTCACCTTCGCAGAGCTGCGGCTGACTTCTGACTGACTTTTTTTTCTGACTTCACTCTGCAGCCTTGGAAAATCCAAGAAACGGGTACAGGATCACTTCACCGGGCAGTCTGCGACGCCTAAAAGATGACATCATCTGTCATCCGGCCAGGCTGTTTGATCTGCTGTTTGATGCTGGAAATGTGCGGCAAGCGTCGAGCGCATCGCGGCAGAACGCCAGGAATTGCACAGACATACGTATATACCCCTGGAGGTTTCCCTCAGGGTCAGACACTGTGCAGCAAAACCCAAGCCAGACTGTCAAGCCGAGCCTTGGTGATGATGCAGCGCGTAAAAGTAGTGTTCCAATTCGAAAGATGTCTTGCAAACTTTGCGATCTTTAAGATCGATGCACAAGTGATGCCTATCTCTCAAACAGGCATTGCAGCACGGCGCTGTGCAAGCAATGCACTGCCATATGCAGCTTCGACTTGTGTCGAAGCCACAACAGGAACACCCAGCTTCCGTTCTCGGATCTTCAGCCAGGCTGGGTTTTTGGATCCTCCTCCTGCTGTGTATACCTGTGCCATGAATACAGGGCAATTAGCATGTCTCACATATCTTCCATAGTGCAGCAAAGGTAACATCCCTCAGCATGCATGGCAATTGCTGTGAAGTGAGCATGAACCAGCCCAAATTCTAGTGAGATGCAGTGTGTTTGACACTCAACACATTTGACACTCTTGAGACTATTCAAAGCCTCTTTGCTTGTCTGTAGATAAACCGCAGATAAGATGACTAGAGACGATCACAGAGTCCAAATCTCATCACCTATGCAGTCAGTGCTGGTTCTGCAGCCAGCATGACATGCCAGTATGCAAGTGTACATGGCTGCATGTGCAAGTCAAGTATATAGGAGTATACAAGTCATCGGCAGTTCCCCAACTACCTTGGTCAATGGTGCAGCGCCTAGCTCTCTTAGCAACCCATATGCCCTGGCTTCAATGTTTGCCATTCCTTCAAGCATGCCATGAAGAAACTGCACATCAGATTCTGCACAACGAACATTCTGTGAAACAGTCTGGCCATGATTGACGCATGGCAAAATCTTATGCTACAAGTGTCCTGTGCCAAAGAGTCAAATCCGCATTTGCATAGCTTCAACTAAAGCATGATTGCCGGCATAGGCTGAGGGGCTCTGTGAAATGCACGGTTAACCTGACAGACGTAGCTGTCACCTGCAAGCAAAGACGTAGATTATGCAAGCACAAGGAAATAAAGCAGAGATTCCTTCAGCCTGGAAAAGTGCCTAATGCACATAGCATGACTCAGTCCCATGGACCATGCAACACTGGAGACCTGACTTGTGATGTTACAGCGCAAAGGCTATCAACTTGGCTGCTGAGCTATTCGACCAGTATCAGCTCATGCAGTGGCCAATGATACAAAGAGACGGAAGAGCAAAGGAAGAGGAAAAGAAGAGCAGAAACACAGAAAAGGAAGAGAGAAGGCTGAGGACGTTGCTGGCACAGCTTGCAGTAGCCAATACCTTTTGCAAGCCAACAATTGTTGCAGGGGTTCCATGACATACCAGGTCTTGGGGTGAGACGGGGTTCCAGATGGGGATCATTGACAGGAAATCGCTCCCCTGGCTTAGTCAAGGGGTAGTAATCCAGCCCTGACGGCTGGTCAGGGTCTATCTGGGCACTGAGCTCCTTCAGCTGTTCACCAGTGAAGAATTCCTTCAGGACTGCACCTCCTGTGTTTGACGCTCCTCCTGCGTACACAACACGAGGCTGTGTTACATGCTGTCTGATACTGCCTGTATCCCATGACTGATGGCTGCACTTTTCTATCGTAACGACTTGGAAGTTCCCTGCACCATTGCCGACTTTCGTGGTGTGAACAGGAGGGCTAAGGAACTCACATCACTAAAGACAACATACTGAAAGCAGACACACAGTAGAGACATGAGCCCTGCTGTGTGTCACTTCTCAGCAATTTGTCTTTGGTGATGTGACTTTCTTAGCCCTCCTGTTCACACCATCATGTGTGTCAGTAAGGTGGCAAACAAATGGCTGCATGAAATGATGCGAGACATACCTACCAGCCAAGAGTCCCCAATGCGCTGACTGTACACGCCATAAAACGCGTTGTCCACTCTTGTTTTGCTAAGCAGCTTAGGGGCAAAGGTGCTCCCCAGGCTGGTCACTGCTTCCCCCGGGCCCTGGACCCCAGCAGCAATGAAGGCTGAGGTGCTGTCTGCATGCAGCACATGCATCAACCTGTGATGCAGAGAAAGAAAAGAAAAGAAAAGGTTACGCGTTTCGGCGTCAATATAATGAGAAGCCCAGAATTATATCGGGCTGCTCAGGTGTGATGCAGAGCATGCTCATGCAGGTGGGTAAGCCAAAGCTGGGTGACATTATCTCAGCCAGGACTAACTGCCCACTGGTCAGAATGTGGCATATAGCATTGAGTGTGCGTCTTCACCTGCTGGCTGCAAAGGGTTTGCCAAATAGTGGCATTTAGAGATCCAGAGTCATCCAGCATCTAAATGCATCAATAGCAAGCAACAAGATGACAGGTGCATTTTGGAGAACACAAGAATTCAGAAGGCAGAAGCAGCTGATCAGCGACATCAGCAGCTGAAAGGCAAATGTAAGGCATCCAAAGTAGGGTACTAACAGGAGCATTCAGCCTAAGGGAAATCAGACAGGGACAGCTATTTCTCAAAAGGAAGCGGGACACAAAGAGAGCAAACCTGAGGTGCCTGCACAGACTGTGCAAGCCTTGGGGAGTCCAGTCAGCTCTGCCATTTGGTCAGTGATTGTGCCAACAGCTTTGCCTGGCTCCAGAACCCGAGGAGGGAGCAGACATGCATAGGGCTGTACAAAGGTTGTCAGCATAATGACCATGACCTTATTTAGATGATATTCAGCCCTGTACAGCCTGTCTGTGCAGTCAGTGATAGAGACATCAGACATCCTGGCTTGAACGCTTAGGCGACCATTGTATGGTTGAATGGCAAACCCCATGTGCATGCTTGCGATCGCAAGATGCTCAAGGCCTTCAGCATTGGAGCTGGTGACCTAGCTCTTTGCAGACAAAGTTTGTTGTAAGCATGCCAGTGGCTGTGTCCATGATAAGACCAAGTCAGTCAGTCTTTGCACTTTTGCTTGTGTTTGGGAACACTAATGGTACTCCACGAGAATGTATGTTGCAGAGTTGTCAATGTACCCTTGTCTGCATGATCTACTTTACACAACGCAGTCATGCAGACTTACAGTATCCCAAAAGGCGCTTGTGCTGCAGACATGCCATGATGGACAGCACAGCACAGCACAGCACAGCACAGCACAGCACAGCACAGCACAGCACAGCACAGCACAGCACAGCACAGCACAGCACAGCACAGCACAGCACAGCACAGCACAGCACAACTGACCTGTGCAAGCAGCCAATCAGGGTAGCACTGCGCTTCTGGGTCATAACCTAACTTCAGGGTGTTGTTCCAGTCAGAGGTGTCTCGCCTGCCTGTCAACAAGGATGCAAGCCAGTCTGCGTGGTGCAGCAGAACTGGACTGTATCCATCCTCCTTAGCCTATACCAGGCACTCAGCTTCTCAGCTCGGGCAACTGCAAGTTTGGCTTGGATCATTGCAAAACATGGCAACAACAGGTTGAGCTCTCAGGGAGACAATCTATCAAACCGCTGCATTCGGAGCCACAATCAAAAGAAATCCTATAATGCTTGACTGTGCTGTGACAAACAAGCTAAAAGTCACAAGAGAAAGCAAGAGCGTAATTCTTAGATGTTACATACACTCTCCCACAAGAGCCCATGCCCCCACACAGGGTAGGGCCTGAGCCTTTGCAAGAGTGTACACTCATGCCAGCAACCATTGAGGTATATGTCTTGTACACCAGGTCAGTCATGACTAAACACATGTGGCCTTCCTATGACTGACATGCTTGTGGAGAAATTGTGGCATGCTTCACCTGCTGCCAAGTGCCACTGTTATGCCAGTTGATGAGCTTAGCCAATGTAGATGTAGATCCCCGGGCGCAGTGCCACTCAGGTGCTATGGCCTGCACTAAACAGGCAAACTTTTTGCTTCAGACAGGCAAAAGTTTTGCTTCAGACAGGCAAAAGTTTTGCTTCAGACAGGCAAACCTTTTGCAATAGACAGGGAACTTTTTGCATCAGACGGGCAAAAGTCTTGCTTCAGATGGGTTGAACATGACCAGGGCTGCCTTACCTGAATGCAAGGTTATTGTGACAAGATGGTCAGTATGCAACAAAGCTGTGTTTGCAGCATGATGTGAAAACTGAGCATACCTTAGTAGCCTCGAATGCCTCAGCACCCTGATCCTCATTGTAGATCTTGGTGGGAGCCAGTATGTCTCCTCGCCGACTGTCCACCAGGAGTGCTGTTGAGGAGGTGCCATCAATGCAGAGGCTGGAGATGTTATCTTTCAAGCCTTGGGGCAGCTGCTTCAACAAGTCCATGAACGCCCTGTCATGAGCAAAACATGTGCGTCTGCATGTGTGAATAGTGAGCCTGTTTTGGTGTAGCCTTGCAGGCCAGCACACCTTGTCCAAGGCCCCACCCAGTCTTCGCTCCTGAGCTTGTCAAATGGGATCTGTGATTCATGCACAATCTTGCCATCGCCTGCGCGTGTGCACGTATTTGAAACCTTGTGCCCAAACACTATCGGGACAAGCTTAAGCGAGTGTCCTGCAAGCTTGCCATCGATCAGGATTGCTCGGGCTCCAGATGTGCCGCAGTCGATGCCCAGCGATAGTGTTGATGAAGCAATTGCTGCTGAAGCAGCCACCGACGACGGAGCACAATGTGCCTGGCAGGTAATGTCGCGCCAAGCACGAGTCTTCAAGCTTGACTGTCGACTGCAGACAGTTGTGGCTGACGCTGCTGATGCTGCAACACAGGCGTGCGAAGGTGCAAAAGTGCCGACTGCAGCAGAGACCGGGAATGAAGGGCGAGATAGTCGCACTGCGGGCGTTTCACATATGCAAATACTTGGAGCTGCCAGCATAGGATTCAGCTCGGTCCGACCGCAAACCAAGCTAGACGCAACTTGCTCGTCGTAGGCAGAGTAGTGGCAGTTCTCTGTTATCAAGACTGATGGTCAGCCGTTGCTGTACAGCGTGTGATGCTTCATCGCGTACCAGCATGACAGTTGTGTCTAGACTGCATCCCGATCATGGTTTCGGAGCGGTGACAGATCAATTGATCAAGCAGTCTCAGCACGGTCTCAACAGCAGCACAGTCTCAGCACGGTCACGTCTTCTACTGCAACAGAACCGTAGTTGCTATGCCTAGGATCCCAGCCTTTGTCTGTTAAAAAGTGTCGGAAAGACGAGCTGTCCACCCATAGTAGCATCGTTCCAATGTCAGCCGGAGATCTGTTGCACCTAGGTCCTTGCACGGTTGCTGTCGACAAATTCACTGAGCACAACGCTTCAGCCTTCTTTCTCACACATATGCACACCGACCATATGCAAGGCCTTCGAGGTTCATTCCAAGGCTCCATATACTGCAGCGAGATCACTAAAGTCCTTCTTCAGCATAAGTGGCCAGAGCTTGCACCGGTCAAGCCATTACCGCTGCTGGAGACCGTCAGTGTCCGACTCAATTGCCAAGTGGCTTTCTCCGTCACAACCTTTCCAGCCAGTCATTGCCCTGTAAGTTTAGCTAGGAATGCTTCCTGGTGATCAAGATCTTCACAGTAGTCAGCTACTACTGTCTAGGCAAGCCTAGAAAGCATTGACATGATCACGTGCTGTGTGCATAGGGTTCTGTGATGTTTTTGTTTGAAACCGCGTCTGGGAGGGTGTTGCATACAGGAGACTTCAGGTGCTGTCTGGGCTTGTCGTCGACAATTCCTCCTTATGAGTTAGTATTTGTTGCACAGTTTGGACCATACATCTCAACTACAAAGCATACAATAAGCTGTCATGCGGTACACCACCATACAAGGTCTGATGTCATCACAGGCTAGGAGATCAGGAGCTACATGCAATGACACAGCATCCAGCTATGTTGTCCGCCCCTGTCAACCTGCTGGTTCTTGACAACACATACTGCAATCCAAGGTCTGTTCTTTGCTCAAGCTGCTTTGCTCAAACTCCTCAACCGCCACCCAGTAAATGAGTCTTCATATCAAACATTCCAGGCCGGCATGGTCAAATGTCTGCAACTGCAGTTGCAGCCATGTGTGTGCCGCATATGTTTGCATTCATGGATCAATGGCACATTGATTGCTTACTTTCGTGCCACTCATGCCATCTCCTTCTGCATGCAGGTTTGACTTTCCATGCCGAAGTAGTGCAATCAGCACCATCATTGAGACCATCCAGCAGCATTCAACCATGCGCATTCTGGTAGGGATCGACCTTGTTGGCAAAGGTAAGCTACAAAGTCCTAGCTTTGTACCCTGAATTTAAGTCATGCATCTCAACAGAGCTGACCGTCAAACAACAGCCATGATGTGTATGAGCATCTTCAGAGATGTCTGAAAAGGTGATGCAAGCAGAGCTATGAGATCTATGACAATCCTGTTTTGCTCGTCAGTATCCTGTACAAGTGCTTGGTTGATGCAGAAGACATGCTTGTGGCGATTGCTTCTGCAACTGGCGAGAAGGTTGGTATTGACCACAACAGGCTCATGACCATCGTTGCAGCTGGGTTTGCTGCGAGACACTTCACTCTTGACCTTTCATCAAGCCGCATCAGGTCAGCATTTGTGCCCAGCTTGTATATACACTTCTGACCTCCTGAACTTCCTCAAGTCAAGGCAGCAAAGTACTGCACTCACATCATGACTCTTTTCACACAGCAGACTATTCTCTGCAGTGCTCTTCCCCGATGGATGGTGTGTCGCAAGCTGCTTGCCAAATTGAACAGGACAACACCTACCCTTGGAATCAACCTATCAGGTACAGAGCATGTTCACTTCACTGCATGACACGACATCTACATCAGCAATCTACGCTTGTCTCTTGATCTGCTTTCTGCTTGCCTTTCAGCTTCGTGATGCCTGTGTCTTGCAGGTTCCGCTTGCCTGCACACTTCAGCCTCTGCTGATCTAGACACCCCCTCTCCCCAGGCAGACAGCTCAGCAGCATCATGCCAAACCAGGCAGCTTCCACATAGCTTGCAAAAGACACTAACCAGTTCGGTCCCCGCGCCTTGTGTGCCTCTCTTATCTCAAGCGTGTGCAACCAGTAAATCATCATCGGCGTCAGAGGCTCCTTGGCAGGCTCTGATTGGCCCCAAACTACCAGAAGATAGCCTGCAGTACTTTGCACACTTTGTGTGCTCACACGATGCTAAGGGTTTCAGAGCTGCTTTGAACAGGTAATCAACAAATGTGTCTCACTCGACTGCTCTCTCTCTCCAACGTGTAATGAGGCATTGCAGCACTGACTGCAGACCCCTGCAATGATCAGACTCCTTAATCTGCCTTGTAACTGCAAATGGAGCATGCATTGCAAGTGTGTCACTGCTGATGCTCACACAAACAGCACACACGATGAAAAACCTGTCTTGGCTGCACAAAGCACGTGGGCTGATGCACAGGTCGAGTGCTGTCACTGCTTTGGAGCAGGAGCAAGCCCAACAGCTGATGAAGCTTCTTGCCTACTCCGACCACAGCAGCTTTCCAGAACTGGAGTCATTTGTTGCTCTTGTCCGGCCACAAGCTATTGTGCCTATCGTCAAAAATACTAACAATCAAGGCTTTCTGACTGATCCAAAGGAGCACTTTAAGCACCTGTTCACTGCGCGTGACACCAGCTGCCAGACCCCGCGATCAAGGTGGGCAAAGTTGAGCAGCGCATCAGCAGTGGCTGCTGGACACAGACCTTGTGACAAACAAGCACAAGTATATTGCTGGCAGGTATGCCCCATCAAGCTCAACACAAGCTGCATAAAGTGTCCTGCAAGTTGCTATAGTGTGTCCTTGTTGTTTCTGTAGCCATGGGTAGAGTTGACAGCCTTGTCTCTTGCATCACTATGCGGGGATGGGGGAGATGGGACCATACAAAAGGATGTGATCTCTGTAGTCTGTGAATACATGCTGCAGCTTGATACAGGGGCGCAGGTTGCATTGCGCCATGCTCAGCATATGCTGCGATGTGCACAGCAGTCATGACATCTTCTCAAGCTTGCTTATCTGCTGCGTTTATTTGCCATCAGTATGAGGCAGTCAGACGGATCTGTTTTGGCTCAAGAATGCTTGAGTAGGTCAGACTACGTGCAAGACTGTGTGAATTTTCATTTGGAACCACAACCAGTTACTGCTCTGCAGAAGGTCCATCAGGGTTTCCAATCCAGCAATAAGCGACATCGCATTCAGGTCAAGACAGGGACAAACAAAGCCTGCATCATTTCAGCCAGTTTGTCAGGTATTCTTGGTAACCCTATCATCATTGCTGACTGAGAGGACGAGGGGACAGTTGCAGCAGTGTACTGGCCAATGATGTTTTCAGAGACAAACATGCAAGCTTGAGGCATCTACCTCAAGGTTTCATAGCCTGACATGAAGTCACAATTCAGGTGTTGTAAGCTGGCCGCAGAGTTTGACAATTACTTTTGGTATGCATACTATTTTCTGTGCCGGTTCAAATCTCTGTACCGGTATTGCAAAAGCATGCAGACATCTGGGCTGGAGCAATTGTAATGTGATAAGTCATACTTTTTTGCTTGCAAAGCCTGACGTACAACATGTAAACAAGAGCAGCAGCAAATGCCATCACATCAAACTAAGCAGCAGCCAAAACATCAATTGCCAGTGCGCACAATTTCTCCTAAAAGGATGCAAATGTCATGCGTAAGAGCAGAAAAACAAAGCAAGCCACATTGCGTCGTTGCTCATGGCTCTGACAAAGGTGTCGGCCATCGGATTGGCCAGCAACTCGCTCTCAGGGCGGCTGAAATCCTTTTGCAGCAGGACATCATCCATGTATGCTGCATAAAGTGGCATACCCCATGGCCCACCTGTCCCATCGGTCTGCACCTGATTAATGACCCCTAAGGCCTGAATCAATCTTGATTTCGAAGCTTCTGCAGCCTCTCTTTCAGTTGCTGTCTCAAGCAGGCATGAATATTGACGTTCCAATTCTTCAACTGAAAAAACTTTTCCATGTCGTGATGAACTTGCACCAGAGTGACCAGCCTGCTGCACAGCAACACGTGAGAAGGTGAGCAGAAATGTAATACTTACTCTGCAGTTATCCAGTGTCCCTGTCGAGCACTGATCATTGCTACCCCCAATTGCTGTGTTGCCATAAGAGGGTTTTGAAACAAGTGTGAGCAAGCACAGCAAGAGGAACAGCATTGGTTGCATACATGTCAACTTTGGGAATGGGCTGCCGGCATTCTGTGGCAATGTGACTTGCAAAGCAGCGATGTCAACTGCCCAACACCCAACATCCACAGCTGAGAAGCGCAGCAACAAACCAAAGACAAGGAGCAGAGAAACATGACAATTCGAATCTACAATTGGATTAGAGCCTGACCTTTGCTACAGCAGCCTTGCCTTCAATCTCCCTTTGTAACATTGGCAAGATGAGATGTGGCATCAAGACTGCTCCAGGGTCACTACAGGCCGTGTTGATCACATGTGCCTCAATCAAAGGCAGCACTGCAAAACCCTCATCGTGGTGCTTTGCAAGCTGGTCACGCTGTACCTGCAGGGCTTCGTACAATGCCTTGTCTTGCTCAGGGGTTGTTAGCTCCGGCCAAATGTCCTGCAGCGCAAGGCATTGCATGTGAAATTGCTCTTATTGGAATCTACTTGGTTTTTATCTCAAAAAAATATGATTCAACATTTCCACTGACTTTTTTCTCGGAAGTTGGTGATCTAGTTGATAGAACAGCTGCTTCAAACCAATTAGCTTTGCTTGGACCACCTTGATAGTGTCAGAGGATGCACACAGTATGCCAAATCATAGAAGCAAACACGATGTCGCAAGCAGGTCAGTCAGCAGGCAACACTACATGCTCAGCATCAAGCAGTGAAACTTGAAGCCTGCAGGCTATGCATTGACTCAGCTCCTCTGCTGTTAAGCAATAACAAGCTTGAACTTATACCTTTTGAAACCTTTTCTTCAAGGCGACAACTTCCTGCTCAGCTTCCACCAGATGCATCGAAGCTCTTCGGCTGTTTGCAACTGCCAGATCTGTCTCCAGATCTCTGACCCTCTGCACGGCCACCCTATGAGTCATGTCCAGACTGATGACGTCTTCGCCTCGTACCCGCAGATGCCTCAAAGACTCGGTGTGCTTATCCATCTCAGCAAGAGCAGCATTCTGCTTCTTGTAAATGTCCTGCAGCAGAATGAGCATAGTGCGCAAATACGAAACTGCCCCACCAATTATGTGGTGCCACTGCATGCGTGAGACTGTTGGCTTTGTTTACTGCTTCAACATAGGATGCTTTCAGTGTATGTCGACATTGAGTGATTGTGCAGCAGCATGCTCATGAGCAGCTGCCTGCAAGACAACAACTGGAATCAGAAGCTGATGATGTATCTATAAGGCCTTGGTTGCTGCAGTCTGGTGGGTCAGCTCAATGTCAAAGCAGAAAAGAAAAAGAGAACAAAAGACTACGCCTCGGCGTCAATTCACTGAGAAGCCCAGTATCCTATCAGACTGCCCCCGGGTAGGTAATTTCAAAGCACATCTTGTGAAGCGGTCATTACAAGATTGAACAGCTGTCGTGCACACATTCTCTTTTGCATCTGACATGTTGCTGGAGTATATGCAAGCCCGGGCAAAGGTGAAAACGGGTGAGGGATGGCAATGCAATAGATGCGCAGTGGCAATGGGTCGCACCCGCAGCTGGTCTTGGAGCGTGCGCATGGCATCTTCAATCCTCACTCCCTCTTGCATGAGCTGCAGAGACACGCCTGCTCTAGCCCACTGGTTGGACAGCTGAGCACGCCTCTCTGCCCAGTATGGGTCTTCAACATGCTCGGTGAGGCTCTTCTGCTGAGCCTCCAGATAATCGTGCTCTACAGAAGCCTGCAAGATATGCTGCATCAGTACCAAAACGTACTCTGTGTTGATCATCCTTGTCAATACATGCACCAATTGTTGAGTTTAACAATGGAAATGAAGATGGGAGCACACAAGCTTGCATGCCTTTGTGTTTTGAAACAGGTAGCACAGATTGAGGGCAAGAGATGGCATGCATTACTTGTACAACATTCACATCAAATAATTTGTGTCAAGACCTTTTGGGACTTTCCTGTACATGCCAGGTTAAGCCTGCCGGCACCAGCATCTGATGTACACAAAATGCATCTGTTCCACGTTGATGAGTTGTGAGTACTGTGTCCTAGAATCTGTGTGCCAAAATCACTTGTGTAGACTGTACCTCTTTCAGTTGCAGCTGGCGGCTTGCATACAGGGCAATGCAAAGGAGTTGAGCTTGTGTATCTAAGCATTGAAAAATCCTGCTATCTCTAATCAAGTGACGTTGTATTGCGGTCAAGAGCGCATGGAACCAAGGCATAGAGCTTAAGCTGATGCAGTGTTGCAGATGTAGTAATTTGTTACAACTGCTTTGGCGTCTGCCGCATTGTGCACTTCCTTGTCTCACACAGTAGCTGTGATCATGCTGAGTGAGCGTGCCATGCAGGGCAAAGGATGTCAGATGCATTTGAGTTGCTGACAAGAACGCTGCAAGACCTAGGGGGCACTGAGGCCAAACTAAACCAAGTTGAGCAGCTGCTGATATCACTGGATATCAATCGTCAACTCATGCATGATATTGCTGCACAACATGGTCTTAGGTAAGCCCCCCTATGTTTGTGCATTTGGGCCTGAGAGCGTGCATCTCTGATTAAAATGTTGTTCTGCACTCTGTGCTTTTGCGCAGACAAATCTTGAAGCAACTTATGACCTGTTGTAGCACTACATTTGCTTCCCATGGGTGGGGTTTTCTTCTAAGATTTCCCAACACTGCTCACTTGTTGCTGTGCAAGGGCAGCTTGCACCGCTGACTTGAAGCAGGGCAGAGACAGTGACCTGTCTTAACTGCTGGATGGATCAAATGCCTTGTAAAAGGATTGTCTGTGCTGAAAAGGAAGAAGACCAAGCCCACACAGACCTGCTGAACGCACCATTCGTGCCTTGCCCTTGCAGATACTGATCAATAATATATAATGTACAAGAATACATGTATGTCACTAAGATAATTTTATTTATATACTACATTACAGACACTGATCAATATATGCCCTTTCCTGTGTCTGAGCTCAGCAGGGTGCAAACGCAGGGTGGCTCCCAGGAAAGTGAGCGAAGGGTATATTGACATCTCCCACAACATAGTGGGCCTTATGCTGCAGCGGGAAGCAGAGATTGCAAAAGCCAAGTGCAACAACACAGCCTACTTGCGGCAGCAAGCGCAGATGAGCCTGTTTGTTCTGAAGAAGCACATATGCCAGGTAGGTGCACTGCTGTCTGTGGCCGTCCTTGTGTGTTTACACTTTTGTATTTCACTGTTGTTACCCTTTGTTTTCCATCATATCATATTTGTTTATTGATGCGTGCGGACATCAGGACTATAAAAGGACTCTAAGAATTCAGTATCAAAGGAGGAGATGAGTTTAGGCCTACCTGGTATGTTTTGTTTAGGCAATGCAGCAGCATTGGTGCTGTATAGCCAGTCCAGTACGGGATTTGCTGAGTCTGAGGCCCTTTCAGCCTTCTGCATGCTGGGCCCAGCACTGCCTGTGTTGTTTGCCTGCTGCCTTCGCAAGATCGACTGGGACTGCAGTTGCACAGACAGCACATGTAAATGACTGGAGCGAGGAGCAATGCACAATCCAGCTTCCAGACATTTGCAAACGCACCAGGCAAACAGCCGACAGGCTTGTGTGTGTCGCTATAGCCAGCTGATAGTATGAGGAGCATCTGCAGCTGTACACAACAGAAATTGGATTGTAGGCAAGCCAATGTGAGGTGATTCATGCAACCTGTACAGTTGGTGGCTTGCCAGCTGGAGGCTTCATCGTGTTGCGAACAAGTTTTGCAGCTGACGACCAGGGAATCAGAAGAGGCGTTGGCGTAGGTGTTGCTGGCAACATCGGAGGAAGTTGAAAGCGCCAATGATATTGCAGCTGCAATGTTATTGCCGTCTTCACCATTCCCTTACGCTGCCAGTGACGTCTATAGCAGTGCCTCTTCTGATGGGATTCTGATGAACCACATGATTCCCTGGTCATCATGTGGTGGCTGCACCTGCAAAACTTGTTGGCAACAGGATGAAGCTTCGACCGTGTCTGTTGAGAGTGAAAGTGTTGCTACGAAATTGAGCAGGCTGTGAGATTTGCAATGACTGTATGACTTGTGAAAAAGGCATGCAAAGGCACCAGGCAAACAGTTGACTTGTGTGTATGTTGCTGTAACCAGCTGCAGACACATGAAAGTAGGAAAAGCCTATGCAGCTGTACAGAAAGTAAGTTGCGTCGCAGATGAGACAAGCTGAGGTGGTTCATGCAACCTCAGCAGTGGGTGGCTTGCCAGCTGAAGCTGCATCCTGTTGCCAACAAGCTTTGCAGCTGCGGCTTCCAAGGGAGGAGCAAGAAAGAGGCACTGACTGCCATTCATTTCTTGATTATCATGTGATAGCTGCAGCTGCACAGCTTGTTGGCAACAGGATCAAGCTTCAGCCACAAGTCTTGAGTGACGTTCAGCAGATTGTATGACGTAAGAGTTCTGAAGTTCAGCCTTGAGTGAAGAACATTGCATGTTTTGCATCTTGTAGGTTTCAGACTGACCTTGAGGGCCGACAGCCACTGCGCTCTCACTGCAAGCTTTGACCCATGATCAATCACTTCAAATGGTGCCTCAGACTCTAACTCGTCACCGCCCTTCTGCTGCATATCAAAATTGTAAGCAGGAGTTACAGGCCAGCTTTGAGGGCACAGCCACAGATGCGTTAGCAAACTTGTGAGCACGTTGTTGCAGCAGGACTTGGCACGCAGCACTGGTCACAGCGTGGTGGCAGTGACATGAGCTATCAGCCCAGCATGAACCAGGGCTCTCTGTCATGCACAGCCTGCAACTGTGAATGCAGCTGCTATGTGCAACCAGAGAAAGATCAAAGATCTACTGGGTCTGCCAAAGACAAAGATCTGCTGCACCTACTCAAGAGCAGTTGGAGCAGGGTGAAGGGCTCTGAGGGCAAGCAATCACCTTTGTGGGTGCCAGCAGACACAGGCTAGATATCTGCTGTTCTAGCCAGGTAGTTACGCTGCTGATATCTGCTGGCGGGAGTTGGTCCACATCTGTGAAAGACAGCACGTAGTCGTTATCCGTGCCAGGCTGGCGGGTACGACAAATCTTTTTGGGCAGCAGCTTTTGTACGGCATGGATGACTGGACCTGCCATGGCGTGATACCTGTGCACATATGAGTTATCAGTCCAGCTCGCAAGCTGATGTTATTGAGCAAAAATCAAACACCGCACTTGGGATTCGTCGGGCAAGTGAACAGACCGCGGTTTGTACATCTCCACTGACCAGCATATGTCGCTGGTTTCTGAGGCGGTGCTTGCAGCAGACACTTGCTTCATTTTGGTATGCTCAGTGATGCAATCCAGATTGCGCATTGATGCTGGTTGACCCATGTCCAGACATGCTGATGGCAACGACAAGTTTGCTGACAACAAGAGACCTACATGTGATAGACTGAGCTTGGGAGTCAACAAGGCAGGGCGGGTTCTGAGGTTGGGGTGCTGGGGTGGGTGGGAAGGCCATGTGACATGATAGATTAGTCGCTTACAGGTAGGGATGTTCTGTTTGCAACTCTCTGAAGATGATGCTGATGAGCGCACTCTTTCTGGCCACAATCCATGACTTTTTGAGTTCTGCCTCTTCCTCGCTCTTCCTTTGAAGGGCTATCACCTTTTGCAACTTGAGCCTGAGAAACATTGAACACCTTTGTCATCGCTGTATATTTCTGCCTGATGCATAGAACTGTCGGCTCTTTGTAATCCCAAAACATCTATTTTCTTATTAAAGCAATCGTTCTACAGTGAAAATCTGAGCTCAGAAACAGATGGGGACAGCAAAAATGTGTTTCTGCAGAGAAACCTGTCCTTTTGCTGTATTTGCAGGCGGCATACTTTGGATGCAGCATCGCATGCAATTCACCAGGTTGCAACACAGCATTAAAGCCAAAGCCACTAACACCTTGCACAGTGTTCTGCAGCTTCTTGCTCCAACACTATCAAAACAAGGCAGCATCTAACAGAAACTGTTGACCTTTAGAAGATCCCATGTTAAGAACACCTGCTAAGAAGGTCATAACTTGAGGCTGAATTGCCTAGCGACAGCGCACAGCAATACACATGAACAGTACTGCTAAATGTTCAATCACTAGCAGAGTAGAGCGCTCACATTCTCTTCTGCAGACCTTGTTTGGCACGCCTAACAGCTGGTGACTCCCTGTCTTGAGTTAGAAGCACGCGTAAGTGCTCAGGTACCCGTTGCCTCCGGACATGTAACCTGTGTGATTTTAACAAAACTTATGTTTGTATCCATGTGTGTTGCTATTGACGCATTCCCTGCAAAATGGTGACCATTCTGCATGGTGACAGCAATCCCTGGTGGAGATATGGCCGAACAGAAGGACTTCTTGATGCTCAAATCATCGATGAATCAATCAATCAAAAGTCTAAGAGTCTTTGCCAGTACTGTGGCAAGGACGGCATTTTGACGCAGCCTTCTGCCATCAGACCTGTCAAGCTGTCAAGCCTGAACGGCTTCAGAGAACATACGTCTGGGCACGCTGTGCCACTTTTGTCTGGCAAGATAAATCTCTTAAGCATGAAACATTTGTACAAATTGCACTGTACCTGAACTCAGCTGCACTTATGAACTTTGGGCCTTGAGCTTGCCACTGCCAGCGATCCCAGGTGGGTGCATGCATCAACCTTGACAGCCCCAACTCAAGTGTGCCAGTTAACCCTGGCAGACCTACAGCATGCAGGAGCCATCAACTCTCAAACATTTGGCACTGCGCAATGAAGAGCTGACACTTGTGCATGACCCTCACTGTCAACAACACTGTAGTAATCGATTAGCAGATGATCTTCAGCTAACAAGGTGCTGCAAAATGCAATCTGCAAAAAGGTTGCCAACAACTAGCCGCAAAGGTTTTACACAATGTGTGATCCTGTTTGTTTGCACTGTTTATGCAGCCTACGCACAGAAAAAAGCATGTGCATTTCATGCTAGACAGACAGGCACGTACTTGTGACATGCAGCATGACAGTGCTACATGCAGTTGCTGATGTTGTAGCACTGAAGGCCTGCCATGCACTCCTAATAGTACACAAACTCAAACAGACCAGTCTCAAGGTTTCTCATGACACGGGGCCGTGCATTGACAACCATTGTGCCAGCAGCATTGACAAATGTTTACCTGCTATAGGACTGCTATTGGCTGCACGTTGGCGTAAGCAGGTGAGACTCAATGCGAGCAGGTGAGTGTGCTGGTCCTGAGGCACCTGATTCCAAAAGACCTTTACTTTCTGAGCACGGTCCAAAGGCACTGGCTCCTTTGTTGCTGTCTCCTCCTGCAATTATAAGTGACACAGTCTGGTTGCTGCTTGCAGAAAGGACAGACATCCAGGCTTACGTGCAGTGACTGCAATGCCTGGCATGCTGCGTGCAGTTTTGCCAGCAGCAACATTTTGTGACACAAATTTGGGAGCAAGATACCAAAGCATTATGACCATGGGGTTCAGGCAGTACCTGCTGCTGTTTAGAAGCTGAATCGCTTTTCTGCTTTTTGTCACCATTGTTGCTGCTGCCTTTTCCTGGGCTTCTGAGACTGGCTTTGCCTGTACTGGTCTGCCTCATGACAGGGGTCCAGCAATCACTTTAACTGCCGTGAAGGTCCTGCAATTGTAGCCAGACCTGGTGATTTTGCTTGTTTGTTGCGTCCAAGTTCGAGCCATGCTGAGACAATCATTCGGCAGCCTAAACTCAGCACGCCGACAGACAGGCTTCGTTGCAGAACGTCGGTAAACAAGCGGCAATGGAAGTGCAGGATTGTTCTCGGTCGAGTTTGCAGTAGTGACATTCAACGACACTGACCACAAACGTAGATCAAGCTGCCGGACAACTACTATGAGGTAGACACCCTTTGTGAGAGCATTTGTACGCTCTTTGAGATATACCTGGGCCGCAAGCTAGCGGGACACTGCCTCCAAGGTGCGTCTATGTCCGCAGATTGTGTACGTCGGTAGACGAGGAATACAGGGCAGAAAAAGTTCGACTGTGTGAATGCTGAGTATCTTGTTTATCGACACAAAGGATGCTGATCGGCCATGATATGTACAACACGTCTATAGACAAGCCAACACTACAGATCAACACTGTGTAATAGTCTGTGTTGCACTGATTTATTTAAATAAATTTGTCATAAATCTGTCATGCAGAAATGTCACAAGACGGCATGCAGTTTTATTGTTCGATATACACCGGATTGCAAATTGATAGAGTGCAAGGTATTCATGTGCAGGATGTCTGCATGACATCTGAAGCAGCAGATTCACCTTTGCAGGGCTTCATGGCGCTGCCGCAGGCTGCGCCAAGTGCACTTCCTGCGCTTTTGCTTTTTATGCTATGTACAGTGACCTTGGGTACACGGCAACTATGTTCCAGCACCAAAATAAACAAAGCTCGGACATCAGACCCCTCACCCTCGCAGAGCTGCCTGTAAAATGACGTGGGTTTGGCTGACCAGTGTTGCATGGTCATTGTTGCAGAGTGGGCTGCGATCTGGCATTGCAATTGCTCCGTCTTCTGGGCACTGAAGCTGTCTTGCAATTTGCTCCAGCACCTGTTACATTTGCAGCACTTAGTAGCTTGAACCTGTTCCCAGCTGAAAGACTGTGGTCGTGCTGCAGCATGACTCTACATTGACCAGTCATGGCTGCTGCACTGAGCTCTGTCAGGCTATGTCTAAGCACAGTGACTGCAGTACTATATAAGTGCTTACCAGCAGCATGGATAGCCTCTCAGGCTCCAAGCAGGGTCTGTCTTCACACCTATACGCTGCAGTGGTGTCGGTGTCAACCATGAAGCAGGTTGTGGTTCCTCTCTTGGCAGCTGTGTCTTTCTGCCTGATGACCAGGGTGGCGGGCGTATTTTCAGGGGTGGACCTGATGCTGTGTATCTCTGAATGATGAGTGAGCTTTGCCTCACCAAATGTGAATAACTTTGTTTCCAGTAGCAGCAAGCAACCTGGTTGAATGGAGGGGTGGCCAAGTTTGCCATCAGGTTCCCTGCATTGAATGCAAACATTGCAGACCAGAACAAGGCAGAGACAGTACAGCCAAATGCTGAGGTCTTCATGTGACAACCTGCAAATTCAAGTGAGCGGGGACCAAAGAACGCTCAATGCATGTGTTGAACACCCCATGCAATGTTTGCATAATGTGTGCAAAAACGTTAGACCTACTGATGATGCAAAAAACAGGCATGTGTGCTGTAATGTAGAGGCAGTCAGATGTCACAGATATGGTGACAGTGTGTCTGCCTCACCTGCAATACTCAATGTAGGAACCATTGCGATCGTGACACACAGCCCACTTGCTTTCGGCGTATGTGCCACTCAAACAAAGGCTGAGGAAGGATGCCTTGTGGTTATGTGCGTATGACTGTATTCCTGCGTCATCAAAGCGATGCAGAAGGACTTCCATTGCATCATCTTTGTAAAGCAGAGCTTGATCAAGGTGATCATCTTTATGCTTCAAGTTTATGCTGTCCCAGTGTGCAAGTGCATACTTCAGCCATGGTTGTGCCAGAGAGGCAAAGTCCTTTTGCCACATCAGCTGACACTTGCTGTCCTCAGCATTGGAGAGTGTCCTGTACCAAATTGAGTCTTGCGATAGAGCCAAAAACAGATTGTCTTTGGCTTCTTGTGGATATCTGGCACGACTGCTCAGAAGCACAGTTGCTGCAGCCTGGTGCATGAGCCATGTTGCGTTCACACCATCAACATCATAGCAACCGGTGTATGCAGGCAGTGCATGCAGTGCATATGCTGCCACAATACAGGCCTACAGCACATGTAGCTAAGAGCTGTTGACACAAGCCAGCAGTATTATTTGAGTTGGCAAGCCAGAAAGAGCCTTTCACGGATTGGCAGCGCCTAACCTGTCAACTTGAGAAGTCTTGCCGTGTGTGCACGTGCTTGACGAAGTGCAGCGACACATCCTTGCGTCTGCAATGGGCCATTTACCCAGATTTACGGACGCATCACACATTACGGGCGCTTGACATGACAAAAGCGCAACAAGCTGGACGGAACAACTGAGCCTGGTACCGGTCAGTTGAACAACTTGCTACACTGCACACACAGTATGATAGCGGACATGCGGACCTTTTGCCAATGACTTCTAAGGAGCTGTGAAATATCACTGATGACAGAGCTGTCTCCTCACGGCGTGACTGGCCTGCACACCGCTGTTCAACACCTTGTGATCGAGCCTTCGTCTTTGTGTCATGCGACAGTCGACGAGTGGTTTCACTCGCGTGGGGACGCATCTGTACAACAAGCCGCTATGTCCTCGGACCTGCCAAGCCTGCAGTTGTATTTGCCGTGTACAACACGGGCTAACAGCCTGTACCTCAGCCCGTTGACCAACTTCGAAACTCGAAATTAGGGGAGAAACCAATATAGCTAATACCCAGTGGCTACCAAAGAAAACATTGAATACAACGTTGCTGCATGCGCATTCTGCAGAGCTTGCTACCTGCAAACTCCCGTCCATTGAAAGTGTAAATGTCCCGCAAGCTGGAAAGCTACCCGCACACCAAAACAGTGCATGACATCTATGCTGCATATGCGCCAAGCATTATGCTGCCATACGCAGCTGAGCAAATGAGTGTCTAGGCTAGTGTGTCCCTGGGAGCGCCGCCTCAGCTTCAAAAACGTTGTCAAGCAACGCCTACAAGACAAAGCACCATGACCTCATGCAGGCGTTACGGCATTTGAATCTGCCTGCAGCCCTGAATGCGGCGCCCTGCATTCAGGGCGCAACGTCCTCAACGTGAAGACTTCACGTGAAATTGTTTCGGGAGCCAGGCGTTTCGGAAGCCACAGCTCGGACCATTTGACTCAATACTCCAGCATCCACTGACACCGAGCTGACACCTCTACTGTGAAACCGCCCTGTTGCAGTGTGGTACGCACTTAGTGGCGATGACGTCTCTCTTCAGCAACAGGCCTTGTGTACTGCCGCGCTCAGCAACCTCTCAACCAGCAGCCAGGCAAATAGCCTGCCAAAAACTGCTGTCAGTCAAGCGTCAGCGACTGGCTACACATCCAGTCTGCTCAGCTGCTGTGGCAGCCAGCCCATCTAAGCAAGGTCTTGGTCAGCTGAGCTGCACTTTTCAAGATATTCGGCTTGTCATGCCAACACAAACTAAACAGGCGTCTGACTTGTTTTCCAACGTGCAGACAAGCAAGTGTTCCAGCACGATGGTGCCCTGGAGGAAGTAGATGAGGAGGTACACCGGATCATCAAGCAAGAAAAGGGCCGCCAGGTGAGGGGAACACCAAACATCTCTCCTGCGCTGCTACTTGAGCATACGCTAGTCTGAACTTTGGACACACACAGCAGTGATTGCCACTTCCTGGACTGCTTGCCACAGGTGCACGGACTTGAGCTCATAGCTTCAGAAAATTTTACCTCAAGGGCGGTGAGTAAGCAATGCAAGAATCATGTTCTCCTAGCACAATCGTACATATATTTGGCTGTATATACTTTCATTCTCCTGATTGGCCAGATTAGAAGCTACACTGTGTATTTGATGATCTGGCCTGCTGGTGTACAGGTCATGCAAGCAGTGGGTTCATGCATGACGAACAAATACTCAGAGGGCTTGCCAGGCGCCAGGTATTATGGTGGTAATGAGCATATTGACAAGATGGAACGTCTTTGCCAGGTCAGCCCTGCTGCTGTTTCCTGTCTCAAGAATGGCAATATTGACATACATACCTGGGCCATGAAAATCGTCATGACACACCTGGTCCACCTCCTGCTGTCGCCACTGCCTGATGGGATAATGGCAAGCAATCTGCAGCGTGTGTCAGGACTTCTGCTACATGTGTGTCGCACTACACACATCAATGCACTACCTTCAAATCAGAAATTTGCATAATGCAGCACGTGCATGACGTTAGCCTGATCCTTGGGTGCATGTTACAGTAATATCACCTTCCACACACTATCTGCAAGTTATGCATGGCATTGTGCACAAGAGATGTCAAGACATTGTTCACTTGTCACCGTAGCAAGCAAAACTGCACATGATGTTAGCACCCCTCTGCTGCATGCTCAAATGGCTCAATATATTGCAGGAGCGTGCCTTGGATGTGTTCAGACTGAACCCTGAGGAGTGGGGTGTCAATGTGCAGCCACACTCAGGCTCTCCTGCCAACTTTGCAGTATACTCAGCCCTTCTGAAACCTCATGATCGCATCATGGGTCTAGACCTGCCGCATGGTAACACATGCCTCACAGTACATGCAGACTCTATCCATGTGCAGTTGCAATGTTGCTTCAAGCTGGCTGCACTGCATGCAAGTATCCATGCATCGCAAGTCTGTGAGCAGATCACAAACTTGATTGCTCCTCCAGTACATTTTAACAGCCTGATCAGCCACACTGTCTGCCTTTGCATTGCATGTTGCAAGCTCAGACTCTCTAAATTACATTATATGTGATTGCCAATGGTCAATACAAGCCTGCCTGTGTACATGACACAAGTACATTCAGAAGCACCACTGCAAAACAAGATGGGGAGTGTGAACAAAACGTGTGGCGCAGGTGGTCACCTGACGCATGGCTTTATGACTCCCAAGCGCAGAATATCTGCTACATCAGTCTACTTTGAGTCTATGCCTTACAGACTGGACGAGAGCACCGGCCTAGTAGATTATGACACTCTAGACCAGACCTCTACATTGTTCCGTCCCCGTCTTATTATTGCTGGTATGCTCAAACACCTCCTGCATAATACAAGCTACAAACAGCTACTGTCAACCTTTGCATCATTGCCAAAGTGGATAACGTCTTTCAGCCAACATTGTGCAGTTCAGTTGCTGTAGGTACAAGCACTTTTTGCTCACCACTTGACAAGTCCCTGTTTATACGAGTAGCTCAGGTCGTAGAGTACAGGTCTATACCCAACAACTGACAGCCGTCCATGTGTGTAGGTGCATCAGCATACGCGCGTGACTACAACTACGCCCGCATGAGGAAGGCTGCAGACAATGTCGGCGCGTACCTCATGACAGACATGGCCCACACATCTGGCCTTGTGGCTGCTGGGGTGGTTGCTGACCCCTTCGAGCATTCCCATGTTGTGACCACTACCACCCACAAATCCCTTAGGGGGCCTCGTGGAGGTGCGAATGCGGCCTGACCTGTTACAAGTTTTTCGTCTTGTGCTGCGATCTGCTCTGCAGTGCTGTACACCATGACTGGACATATATGTTGCAGAGGGGGTCTTACATAGGGCTTCAGCCTGGTCACATGTGCTGTTTTGCATCGATGTCCATCAATCAGTAAGTCATTGTTCGAAATTGATTGATTGATCGAAGATCACTGTGCTCTGTAGTAATGTTAAGGTTATCATATTATGTGTAAGGCTGGCAGCAAGTTCAGGAGAGACAGTGGTGCTGACTAGCATGCTTGTGCTGTTGTGGGAATACAGTCTTGTAGGGCACTTTCACAAGGAAGCTGTTGACAAGTCGTCTGTCTGTCTGTCTGTCTGCCTGTTTCTCTGTGACAACATGCAGGTATGAATTGTGCCTTGGTTATGATGCATCAAACAACACTAGCTGCAACAGTGTGTAGGATCTGCTCCTGCACACAGTAGCAGGAGGGCGCACAGTTTCACAGCATCAACAGTCAACATGTTGCATGCACTGAGCGCGTATGTGTGTGTGTGTGTGTCTGCCCAGGCATGATCTTCTACCGCAAGGACTTGGAGGAGGTCATCAACCAGTCAGTCTTCCCAGGCCTGCAGGGGGGCCCCCACAACCACACCATCTCAGGCATTGCAGTTGCCCTCAAGATGGCCCAGAGCCCTGAGTTCAAGGCCTACCAGCAGAAGATTGTCGACAACTGCAGAGCGCTTGCTGACAGGTGTGTAGTCTCTACATGCACAGCAACCTGTACAGACCTACAACCATGCGGATAACATTAACTTTGCCTGTACATGTATGTAACAAAGTGACTAGCACCCAATCAGGCACATGATATCAGAAGTATGGATCATCACACAACCTGTGAACTCTCTGCACGCAAGCATTGTCTGTCCACTGGGTGTGTCAACAACTACTACAGTCTGAGAGGCTGATGATCAGGGGCTTACCAGCAATGCTGCTCATGTGTTACGCCCCTCGTTTCATGCTGTTTAATTGTGGTGAATTCATTTATGAGGTCATAGCTCTGCAAGTGTCATGATGACTAGCTTGGTGCACCTCAGCTGCTTGCATTGAAAACAATGCCTGAAGCTGTGGTTCTTCAACTGCGTGAAGAGTATAGCATGAAGGCATGGTTCCATTGTATGCGATGTGTTTTGACAACAACCAGAACATTTGCCAGCATCCAAGTGTGTCAATGTGTCTCGCTTGACACACTCTTTTCAGGCATGGCATGCATGATCGCATCAAACTGGTCGGCCTGAAGCTATGAGTGTTAGCTTTCAAAGCTATGTGAAGATGAAGCTCGTCCACCTCATGGTCACAGCAGATGCAACGCACTTACAATGGATGCTCAAACACAGGTTGCTGGCGCTAGGCTACACCCTGGTCAGTGGTGGCACAGACAACCACCTGATCCTGGTGGATCTCAAGCCATCAGGTGTGGACGGTGCCAGGGCGCAGAGCGTCCTGGATCTAGCATCCATCACACTCAACAAGAACAGCGTTCCCGGAGACAAGTCTGCCATCATTCCTGGTGGAGTGCGCATTGGCACGCCAGCTCTGACCACCAGGGGTTTCAAGCAGGATGACTTTGTCAGGATTGCTGACTTCTTGGACAGGTGGGGGCTGTTTGGCAGTTCTGCTGCACTGCATCCTTGTGCTGGACTATGTCAGCTCGCTGCATGACTTTGTTGGAGCACTGCTTGTAGCAGCATCAATCTTGCATGCAAGACTGCCCTGCTTCGTTGGGATCAATTACTGTGCTGTGATCAGGCACCAGTCGCATTTCACGTCAGTTTGCTATCTGTACAACAGGTTTGCTGATATACTGTCAGCATGACATAGCTATTGTGTCTAGCAGCTGGCGTATAAGAGGCATTGCTGGATAATGCAAGAGGCATTGCTGCATAATGCAAGAGGCATTGCTGCATAATGCAGGGGCATCAAGATTGCCATTGACCTGAAGAACAGCACACCTGAGGATGGCAAGCTGCGAGCTTTCCACCGGCATCTGAAGGCTAATGCTGACAGGAGCGACATTCAGAAGTTGCGAGAAGAGGTCGAGGCCTTTGCAACTGACTTCCCCATGCCTGGTTTGTGATAACAGGAACTTCAAAATTGGCATTTGCTTGCTGGGCCCTGTGTGTGGTGTCTTTTGTTGGTTGTGTACTACATCTGTGGTGTTCGTGTTGGCTTACTACTGCATTCATTTACTGATCATGTGTTGATAGGGTTCTTGCGTGCGTCGATCTGCATTGTGGTCATGGTTCCTGCTTGCTGCACCAAGTTTGAGTGCAATGGTGCAGAAACCCTCTTGATAGGTTGGATCTTAGGTAAATGTACCTAAGGATACATAGGTGCTGAGCTAGGGGATTCAAAAATTGTCTATTACACAGGGTCAGTATTAGGCAGGATCATCTCGTTTATAATAACAAATCAGGCACGAATCTAGCAATGCAATCATAATGCAATGAAACTCGAATGGGCAATATGTCATCGTCAGCATCAGACTGTTGCAAATCTCAACATTGTATAGCATAAGTACCCAACATGCATGTCAACAAATTGTTCTCATTGCTGCTGCAATGTTGCATAAGTTCTAAATCTATTCATGTCTGTCTGTAAAATGCGCTCTACCAGTGGTGTGATAGCCTGCAGTCACAAGCAGAAGTGAGGATTGTGCATGCACAGCTTGGGTGCAGTACTTGCTGGGAACGTATACAGGGAACGTACATACATTCCCTCTTTGACAACTTACACTGGCAAAAGGAGTCAGTGGTCCTGGGACTTCGTATGTTATTGTCAACTTGACTGTACATGCGTTAGGACCTTTCTTGTAGAATCTGACTTGGCCCCTGCATGACAGTGATCCCTTACACCTGCTCATCTGAGAAAGCAGCACGCCACAACAGGGGGCAACATCAGATTTGCTGTGGCTAAAGCCAGTGAGCCAAGACAATACTCTGCATGAGGAGCCAGCCAAGTGTCACCTGTTTGGGACTTCTATGCCACTTGAGTTGGATCCTGGCAGTGACCTCCAGTGAATCTGCAGGTCAAGGTAAGACTTACAAGCTTGCATAGATTGGGTGCAGCTTTTGCAACAACATGGTGCTCAGCTGCGTAGTTATGTGTGACTCTCGTGAGTTGCACACAGCAGCCTCTATACCTTTTGATGCTTGATAGGTGTCAAGTCAAGAGCTCGCCAAGATAGCTCCCAGTTTCGTCCGAACTGGTTAGTGCATAAAACCCATTTGCTTTGTTTTGGATCGTCAGGGACTATTTCGATGCGGTTGATCCATGGCATCCACTTGATTATTTGTGTCTTGTCTCGCCACAGGTCCCAAGCAGTTTCGAGAGGTACACTAACATCTACCTGAGCACTGCAAATAGCACGAAACATGCCAAATTGGGTCTCAAGTTGCAACAAACAGCTCCTGCATGCCATGCTCTTTGACACGCCTTATTACTTACTTGTTTTCGAGTGCAGCCGACCAACGACGTCCGTTGCTGGTGAATCTTTCTCTTGTGTTGCTTGATCGCTTTAGCAAAACAGGCGCTCTCGAAAAATGAACGCAGCTGCTGCTTGGGGAAGTAAACGCGGCCTGAAAGGCACAATCAGCTATGACATGCCATTCAATATGGCAGTAAGAGGCTCAAACGTGCAGCTTTCAAGCGCCCTGCATGCCACAGTCACACCTTGCAACTCCACGGCCGAGCAACTGGCTGACAAGTGCGCAAGGACATAGGCTGGCGGACGCCTAGACAAAGCAAAAGCTGCGGAAATAGGCGAAGAGATGTTGTGATTCTGCGCAGAACTGTTCTGCAGGCCAGGCATTGCGTGGACTTGCATGCCACTTGGGCAATGTTTGACTTTGACCATTTTCTTAGTGGTATGAATCCGATGACTTTGACCAGGCCATGCATTTCACATAGGAACCATTGCAGACTACATGTGTGAGCATTGGCTTGACTATCATTGGCATGAAGATGTAGGAAACACGGTCAACGATAAAAAACATGAAGGGTACTGCCTTCTGGTGGGCCACCATGGCATTGTCCAAAAGTCAGTCATATGTGGGTCAGCCTGGCACAAGCAAATGGCACCAGCAGATCATGGTATTGTTTGTTGAAACACAGTCAAAGTGCTGTGCAGACAGACAGCAAGCTCTGCATACCCGCAATCGCACCTCAACATTGAGATTGCTACCGCTGTGTCTTGACAATGTTCTGAACTGAGAGTCCTTGCTTTTTACATTGTTCTTTTGACTTCAAACACCATACCAGGTGTCATGCAGGTCAAATTTCATACTCAGCTGCCTTGTTACATCTTCCAAGACATCATTGATACAGCTGTGTGACTGTGTTGTTGCATCTGGATGCTGCCCAGACACAAGCTTTGCACCGCCATGGAACGCCTTACGCATTTGTGAGTGATCATCAATTTGATATGCTTGAGTGTCCTCAATGTCACTGACAAGCTCATCCAAGCTCCTGATGACCTACACTCAGCAATCAGTGCTTTCAGCCTACACCATGAGATCAGCCCGCTACATGATTGGCAATGAACAGACATAGCTAGCTGTTTGATCTGGTGCGCAGACAGCAAATGTCACCTGAGATAGATCACCCATGACCTGCTGCTGCCCTCTTAACACCTCACCACTCAAATCTTCTTGCAACAGAACTGCACCGGCGCCTTTTGGCTTCCTCTTTTGCTTACTTGCCGTCGGCTTCTTTGCTGGTCCATTGCTCTTCTTGCCTGCAGCATGCTTACGGGCCACTGCAGGTTTGGGGGGGTCAGCAGGGAGGGATGTCCTGGAAGCCAGCTTCAAATTCGCGTGCTGCAGCTCTGCCACCCTTGCCTCAGCCCTGCAGCCAGCCCAGAAAATTTAATACATGTTAAAGATGTTACATGTGGCAGGGTACAATGAGTTAAGGGGCATCTACTGCGCAATGTGGGATTCTGCCCTACAACATTACACAGTGACCAAAAACTGCATTGTAGCTTCGCCAGTGTGCACTCAGCTCACTGAGTGCGAGGCCAGTCTTGCTTCTCCAGAAAGGCTCAAGCTAGCATGCTTTACTCACAGCATGCTGCCTCGTTTGTGGTGTCTACTGAGAGACTACCACCTTGAGTGCAAGGTCAGGTGCTGCTGGGCAGTTGCAACATGTTGACTTGTATCATGGCAAGAACAGCCCCACCATGAGCAGAACTGTAATGTAGTGACATGACTGGTAGTGTGACTGCTGGTCATTGCTGTCTGAGCAAACTGTCACACTGGCAAAGCATACAGAACATGCAAAAATCCATAATTGCAATCTTGCAACACGATTGTCAGCAGTACACACATGGAGGCTGCCAGTGGCATTAGCCTGTGACTGCATGAAACCATCATGCATTGTCTGACATGCAGCTTGCAGACCCTTCTGAGCAGCAGACTTGAAGCAATTGACTGATGGTAACAAGGCAAGCCTTTGACTGGACATGATGCATACCTTTGTCTTTCAGCAGCCTGCCCTTCAAGGCTGCTTTTCAATCCCTCAATCTCACACATCACTTCAGCCTTCCACACATTCAGCTTGGCAGCTTCCATGGCAGCTGCTGCCGCTGAAAACGCCTGATCTGGCGTCCTACTTTGAGCATCACCTTCAGGGTCAGCTGCTCTGCCTGCAACTTGCACAGTTGCACCTGATCTGTTGGCCACATCAGGATGCCCATAGGATCTAAGCACCGCTTGATCAGCAGCCAGGGCTTGTCTGGGCATAGCCTTTGGACCAGCCCTGGCTTGCTGCTGTGCCTGCTGACTGGACACGACTTGCTGTGTCCTGACAGGCTGGGCAGGTTTGGGTCCTGAGCTGCGCTCCCTAAAAGCAGCTGTTGAACTGTGCTGACCCTGAGGCAGCAGCTCATCCCGTTCATATTCAGTTTCACGTGCAGCAGCAGCTTGACTCCAGACTGCATGATCTGCAGCTGCTCTAGACCTCCCTTCTTCTTCTGCCACCTGAACTTCCCTGAATGCCTCTGAAACACCACGCAGGTATGCATTGTCAGATGCCGCATCAGCTGCTGCATCGTCTGCCATGGCAGCTGCTGCTTGCTGCTGACAAGTGTCCTGGTCTGCAGCCAGCTGTACTTGATGCTCCTGGAAAGACACTGTCCTGCGTGCTAGGCATGCTGCGCCTGCTGTGCTGTGCCGTTCAAACTGATCTGAGGCAAGCATGTGCTCTGTGTACAAACTGCCTGTCTGAGCAGGTTGACGCTGATGAGATGCAGAACCTGCCCACTCACCAAAGGAAGCTGAACCAACAGCAGCATTGTCAAGCAACCGATGTGCATTGTGGACTGATGTGTCTGCAAGGTAGCTACCACTGAAGCTGGCAGTGGCAAAGTCACCATCCTCCAGCACATCAGGCCTAGCAGCTCCTGTAGCAGCTGCGAACTGACTCATGTTTGCAGTTGGCTGTGAGTGTAGCCGTGATCTGGAGCCAAAGTCAAAAGTCTGTGCTGCTGGGCGCGCTGTGCTGGGTCGCCTGACAGCCTTAGCTGTGACAGCAGCTTTTGGCTTGGCGCTGACAGGCCTAGCAGAAGCTTTTGGTCCTGCTGCTGGGCTGCTCTGTTTGCTGACTCCCTGAGCGCCATCAATATTGCTGTTCTCCTTGTCTGACTGCTGTCTGACATGCTGACTGTCAGCAGTGAACTTGGGCACCAGGCTCTTGCGGCTGGATGCAGCAAGTGGGGTCTTCTGTGATGTGTCATGACCCATACTCCTGCCGGAACCCTCTGGCTGCAGCTGATGCTGGCTACCATGTTCACCCTGAATGCCCCCACCTGTCAACAGCGCCTGCTGATGCTGGGAATGCCCTCTGTCCTGCCCTTGCTGGGAGTTGGCTGTGGTCTGTGCCTCACTCAGCAGAGCCGAAACTGCTTGGTCTGAGTCCTGAGAGGGATCTGGTTTGAGTGCTGAGTGAGCGCTGCTCTTTGGCATCATCTGAAGGACGCCTGATAGCCCCTCTGCATTGCTGCGCAGGTCCACACGCAGCAGACCCTTGTGCTTCCTCATCAGCTTGCTGAATCTCTTGCCACTGCACATGCAGCAGACACGGATGTCTATGGGCAAGCCTCGACTTTGTTGTAACTGAAGAGCCTTATGTGTCAGATATTATTGTGCGCAGATGCATCAAAAGGCTGCTTGAGTGTTTGTCTGGAGTAAGCTGTGTTGGTTTTGACAGTACTGATGTACAAAATGTGCATGCAACTCCATGGCAACTGTCCTAACTCTTCCAGTACGCAGTCAGCAACATGGACATGTGCATAAGAGGCTGTGCAAAAGAGTGTCACGCCCAGAAAGCAGAGGCGCCTTGCAAATTGCCAGGGATGCAAAGTGTACCTCTTCATGGTGAGCTGGTTGGCAGACATGTCAAGCAGGACCATGTTGCGATCCATGACTAAGGCATCCAGCAGAACATCAGCGCCAGCATCACTGATCTGCACCAAGAGCAAGCCCAGATCACACTGTGCTGAGCAATGCAACTCTGCTGCGGGGTGTCAGGTTCCTTTGTAAGCAGAGTCTCAGCATCTGGGCAGGTTGTGCAGCTTGACCAGTAAATCTCAACAGATGAGGCGGTAGACACACTGATACATCACAATGTGAACACAATGTGAAAAGGCCTGAGCAGAGAGAAGCCTGAGCAGAGAGAAGCCTGAGCAGAGAGAAGCTGGTGCTGAGTCAGACCAGCAAACTGTGCCAGCCTTCAAACATGCTACAGCACATTCATCAAGCATGACAAGAACAACAGCAACTGCATCCATGTCAGACAATGCATTCCACCCAACGCATGGTGGCCACCCTTGGCTTGCATGCATTCAAGAGCCATTGCACATTTGAACAAAGATCTGGGTTTCTGCGAGTTGTGCCCTCACTTTGTTCTCTGACAGGTGGAGTATCTGCAAGCCTCCACAGCGAGCCTGCACCCGGCCTCTGATCTCACGACTCCTGGCCCTGAACTGCTGCCGCCTGAGGGGGGGTGCCAAGCTGAGGTCTGGGTACTCCCTCAGCCCCTCATGCCACTCCTGAACATCTGCCTCAGCTGCATTTGCCTGCAGTAATCAATCATGGATGGAAGGACCTGGGGTTGACGGTTCTCACCCTTTTTGATGCTGGCACAGATGCGCACTTTCACATGCAGACACGCTATTCCTGTTGGTCGTGCACATGTGAACCCTCTAATTGGCAGATGCTCAGTGTACACACAATGAATAGCATTATGGTGCAGTGACACCTCACTGCACAGCCATACTATCAGCTGCATGTTGGATTGCTTGATTTCTTGTCAACATGGAGCAGAAAGCATAGCACACTGCAGGCATTGTTGTACCTTGATGATGCCTGCCAGAACCTTGACACCTTCATCACTGATCTTGCACCCAGAAAGGTTCAGCTCTGCAATGGTCTGGTTGGTACGCAAGCCATCACTCAGCACCTGCAGCGTCAGCTCTGTTCAACCAGCCCTGCTATGGCAGCTGACTTCAATTGTGTATGGCAGAGAGGCCGGCAGATCCAACCGTGTTTTGGCTTGCCTGACACTTTGTCCAGGAAAACACAATACAGCATTGAGGACATCATGCACAGTACATCACTCGCATCACACAACAGTAGTTTCAAAAAGCGACTGTCAGCACCATCGGATTCAGCTGGTTCACTCCAGGCTTGGTGGCTCAACGGTAGAGCATTCGACTCCAGATCGAAAGGTTGCAGATGCTACTAGGTGCTCAATAATTGAAAGCAATACAATGATCAATGGTCTGGTTATGACCACACCTATGCAGCACATGGTCAAAACACTTTTGACAATTTGTATCTGTGGTCAATTGTGATCAATCAAAACGATGACCGAGACGTGATTTGAACACGCAACCTTTTGATCGCTCCGTCACGTAATGCTGGAGTCAAATGCTCTACCGTTGAGCCACCCGGCCCATGCGTGTCAGATACAAATGTTTGGTATAAGATACCATATGTGAATCCTGTATGTCATGTGTGATCGAACCAATGGTGGACAAGCTGTGCACTCAGCTGTTACTAGACAACTAATTTACACGCGTGCTCGAATGATGGACAATTTGATATCCACTCCTTGAATAAGTGAGCGTCAGCGACTACAGTTTTGTATTGACTTTGGGTGTACACCCTGTCTTGTAGGTGAATTGTTGACCACAACTAACTCCTGTCTTGAAGGGCATCATTACAGACACCTCCGATCCCGTGCACTCCAATGAGCGCCAGCGAATCAACCTCCTTTGCAGCCAGCTGGTAGGCAGCCTATGTGATCAATCTGGGCAGCACCCACAGCAAGCATGGCTGGCATTCAAGTTGCGTGTTCAAATCACGTCCGAGTCATTCTTTTGGTGCTTTTGGCATTGACAAAGGTTCACAACACAGGCTGCCTACACTAGCTGTCGACCTTGACTGAATTTCTGGAGATTTTCCAAGTTTTGTTGCAATTTGCACCTTGTTTTCTGTGGATTTGTTCGACCCAGAGTCATGCAATAGGCAGATGCAACAGGTGCACACATGCTTGCAGCTGGGAAGGCAGTGGAGCACTCTGGGCAGCACCCTTTGCAGCAACAGGTGCAACTGCTCAGTAACGATGTGCACTAATACTGTTTGTTAACCCTGGGTGGCTCACCTGCAGGGTTGCATCCCCAATGGCGCTACCTGCCAGGGACAGGGTCTGCAGGTTTTGATGAGCCCCCAAGCTGCTGCAAAGCGCCTTCCAAATGGCTGCAGGCAGGCTCTGCAATCCCACAAGCACTCTAAAGTGCCGGCTGTTTAATACATTTACGCTCCTTGATCAATTACTGTAGAAGAAAGACTGTGTCGCCAGCAGCAGGGCATGTTGCCTCAGTTTGCAGACAATATCATTGTATAATAAATGCGGGAGCAATTGGTGACACCATGGCAAAAAGCATCAAAGGGAGTATGCTCCCGTTTGAGTGCATTTGGAACAATCGAAAACAAAAGAAAGCTTGCTGATGTTGGGCAACATTGGCGCCCAACAAGATGTCAGGTGGGCGCCAATGGCCACACAGCATCTGGCACACACATACAGACATTGTCCTTCTATGCACACTATGGGCTTTGCCCATGACATTCACCGCATGTCTGAAGCATGTTGTCACAACGGTTGCATGACCCACTCAGTGCCTTGTGTTGCTTGATAGGGACTTGCCATGCCAATTGTGAGCTCCTCAAGGGCAGCCCCATGGGCAAGCACGTCCTTGATGGCAGAAGGCACCTTGCCTTTCAGCTTGGGGTTGCACGCCAGGTCCAATGTACTCTTCACTATGGTTTCATGGTCTGTGCTGGCTAGGGAATACTTGGGTTTGCATTGCAGCTTGACTGCATCAGCTTCCAGCCTGTCATACTCTCTGCAAAAGTGCGCATCACAAGTGCTAGACGGCTGCATGTAATTAGATTTAGATGTAACGATGACACGGTTGTGTTGCAGCAGTGCTGCAGCATTTCTACGTCTTGTTGCAGAACTTCACAGTCCCACACCTCTGTTCAATTGGAAGCTGCTATGTGCAACTTGAGGAGTTGAAGTGCATTACAAAGACAAGAACCCAACTGACCACACCAGGTAAGCAAGTGCTGACTGAAGGAATGCAAAAGAGCAGAACAGATGCTTACTTGGGGAAGCATTCCAACTTGAGTGTACGCAACCCATCCACCCCTTTTGTCAGCTTCTTTGCAAGTTGCAACAGGTCTGTCACTGCCATCAGGGACAGATTCACCTGTGAAAAGTCAAGCTGCTGGCAAAGCAAATATGTTGCAAAGACAGCTCATGAGCCTGCTCAGACCTACAACTCACATTGACCCAGCCAGAATCAACTTGATTCTGCAACTCATCTCCGCTGCTGATGATACGCTTGTGCACAACTTTCTTGGGTCGCTTACTGCAGCCACATTCATAGGAAAATCAGCTGCGTGGTGTCAAGCTCTGAGGTTTAATCGTTCTCACGTGCATGCCTCAGAGCCTGTGGTCAAGGGCTACACGCCCATGAACAGCATGTCTAGCAGGATGCAAGACGGACCTTTTATCTTTTGCTGGCCGTTTCGACTGTTGCGCCGCCGGCTCAAACACACGACGAGTGGCTGCGGAAGCGTTTGTGAGGTCGTCAGGCAGATCAGACGTCTTGCGCAGTACCTTGTTGCCATATACACGCCCGTGAAACGTTGTTACCCTGGTATCCATCCTAGCAACTTACGCGTGTAAAGTGTTGACAGCCAAGACACTTTATGGGCCGGCGAGTCTGGGTAACTGCATCGTGCGTAACTGCAGCAGCCCAACCGGGCGCTTTGGGTCAAAGGCTGATCAGCTGACTTTGGTAGGGGCCGTTTGCTGCTTGGGGCGCTTGTTGCAAGGCGGTTCAAACTAGTGCCCTGCAAGCTCTCATGCCGTGCTTTGTTCCATCAGCTTGCAGATCGACCGACCCGCATTCCCAGGATCTCTCGACTGGCAGAGTGCTTGCAGCTTCGGAGTCTGTCGTCAGACACTTGCAAGTCGAGAGCACAAGCCGTATCCTGCAGCGCACTGGGTGGGAAAACACCTGCAGATCAGTCTGGCAAAGAATCGCAAGCCTGTCAACGGTCAGAAACTCACACAGCGTGTCAAGAACAGATCAACATGTGATGCGTGTTCGTTATTGACCTAGCGGCTCGTGCCTCATGGCGAGAGGGGCCAACCCAACTCAGGAACTGTCGCAGAACAAGTCACAGGTGCGTTTGCCGTACGCTCTGTGCATTCAGTTCACGACATGCAAGCAACACAGTCTTTTTGTTGCAGATAGAAAGTAATCGTGAGCTTCGGAAAGGCTACCGAGACCTTCAGCAATCCATTCAAAGTGAGCCTGCAACCTGACAGAAAGATCCTAAACCACACCTGGCTCTGTTGACTGTCCTCAACTTTGGTCGTGTCACTTCAGGGAGCAAAGATGACTTGGGTGACTTTTCGAAGGACAGTCTGCAGGAGGCGCTGGGCAATGCAAATCTGTTGCATGAGAGAGGTGACTAACTTTACTTGTCACCACTGCTGTTGGTTATTGTTTTTGCCAGCACGCCAGATGTGTGTGGGATGTCAGAAAGATACGTGTTGGTAGCTTGTCACTTGCTGCATCAACTACTGTGCACTGCAGTCAATAGACCAAGAGAACAGGCAAAAGATTCTGAGGTGTTCTGCACACTGGCAGCCAGTGGAGTTGAGCAGGCAAAGAAGCTGGCAGCCGGAGCCAAGGTAATGTTCACTGTGAATCCTGTAGCATTGTATATCTGCATGCTCAGTACAAATATGTCACATGTCTGCGTGCTCCCGATGGCACACCTTTCCATCTGCACCTGTTGACTCAAAGCCCCAGTATGCATTTACACGTACTTGCATGATGGTAGGAACCTTTGGTATTGAATACCTTGACAGTGTTGTTTTGCTGCTTGTAGTCAAGGACAGCCAAAGATGTCATACGCCGGCTCAAATTCCGCTTTGCCTCAGACGCACAGGCGGACGTAGAGGAGGACCCCACAGCATATGACTGGGTGGCCGCAGGGGACCATTGCTTGCATCTATTTGGGTGTGCTGTTGGTGAGCCTACTGCGATAACATGGCTGCTACCAAAACCTCACTCCATGGGCCCTAGCTCATCATTGCATCATCATGATGCTATGTTCTTTGGCTGTCATTCCTATAAAGCACCAATTGCACTCTATAATGCAAATCCTCATGTTGAGTCTCCTCAAGCATCTTCTGTCCCCGGGTTAATGTATGCAGCAGGCAAGGCTAAACCATTAGGCACTCAACTCATGTCACTTCCTGCTGCCGCATGAGCTGTGCTCGTTGACTCACAAGCACAGTTGTAGCACAGGTTTGTTTGACAGCCGAACTGAATGCCAGGGTCAGAGAAGCTTTCCTTCTGACAAATCAAAGGCAAAAGGTGTCACAGTTGCAAAAGTTAGCATGAAGTTGTTCAGGCTCTTTTGAAACACAAATACACATGTCAGTGTTGGTAGGCTGCTTGCCATACCAGGACCTTGTACCGGGAGCTGAATTGGACTGTATGTATCTGACCATAGGGCAACCTATTTAGTTGATGACAAATGCACCAATGGTCAAATGAGTGCACACATGAAAGATTGATTGAATGAGTGAAAGCAGGGGTGGGGTGCATGCTGGGAGCAATGGCTGCACAGCCCAGGGTGCGCAAAGTTGCACAGCGCCAGCAGAAGACCAAGCTGGGCGTCCTTGAGAAACCTAAGGAGATTCAGAACGTCAGAACAGAGGACAAGCAGGTGCGCAACCGATCTACAGGGTTGTGCATGCAAGGTGCATTGCTCCCTGTCTGGGCAGTCAGGCATTGCCACCTCCATCCCTTTTCATTGCTTTAAAATGATGAATAAAGATGTAAAGGTCAGAGATTAACAAATACATAATATTTTCATAAAGATGTATAAATATAATGAAATAAAAAGCGCTGTGCATCTAGAGCTGCTGATGAGGGCTGCAGACATTCTGACACCTCTGCACATCAGCATGGACCTCTTGAATCCCGGTTGCTCTCAGAGTCAGGTCGTAGTCAGCAGCAGTTGCATACAGCTGACCTGCTTTTGTGCTTGTATGTGCTGATGCATTCACAGCAATGGCCAGATGCAAGTCCTCTGTCTGTGCAACTACCCTCAATTGGTGCAACCACTCAAATGTGCGAGCCTATCCTTTGCACCTCAATGGTTTGTTTTTGAGATTCAGCTGAGCTCAACTGCTGTCTGATCAGTCTCAGATCTCTGCATGCAATTTTGCAACTCTCCATCACAATCATGAGGCATACAGCATTGAGTCTGCTGAAGGCCCATGTCATCTTTTTTGGTATGTCTGCCACACCACACAGGTTTTTAGAGTCAGCGTGGCTTCCTTGTATACTCTCAAGTAGGTGCCGTGCTGTGCCAAATGTGTTCCTAAAGCTTGATGCGAAGTCAAGCCATGTGTTTCTCACCTTATTCGTCCCGTATGCAGGAGACAGATCGTGTGATGGAGGACATGTTTGATGTCATTGCTGCCCACACGCCTGTGGGCTGGCTAGAGCTGGTCATGAACCACAGCTCCTTCTCACAGACGGTGGAGAATATTTTCACCCTTTCCTTCTTGGTAAGGGTTTCATACATGCAACAGCCACGTGCACTCCTGTCACTAAGACCCATTGGCAGCTACCTGCTCTAAAATATGAATGTATCACTACAGCACAATAGACTCTGCTATCATGAAGTGAGGTTGGCGAGCGAGATGTTTGATATCTTTTTTGGATTTAGTCAACACAGGCTGCGATGCAGGTGCGAGACGCCAAGGTGTCCTTTGTGCCAGACAAGGAGCTGGGCATGTTGGTGCATGCGCACAACCCCAAGACAGACAAAGGGGGTGATGACTCCAAGGAGAGGGTACAGTCCATGCAGAGCTATGGCATGGATGACTGGGAAAGCTGGAAGGACTACATAGAGCCTCACCAATGCCTCATGGAGCACAGGACTGGCGACATGTACAACAGTAAGTTACTGTGTAGCTCCAGGCTGCCGCCTCTGGAGGCTGCTGTTATGATTGCTGAAAAGCCCAAACTTTTCTTTTTTCGTTCTAAGTTACTGTGTTAGGGACTGTCAATCAATTGTGAGTGCAGCTCATGTGCAGCACGTTGTACAGTAACTCAGCTTTGATTTTACCACAGCTGCAGACAACAGATTTGAGGTGCAGGGCTGCCAAAATGCATTCAGGGCATGCAGGGCACAGATCTGTATCTTGACACTTGAGCCTGCTGTGACGAGTCCTGCTGGCCTCTCACAGTATGATTCTGCAGATTTGCTTGTGAAGTGTTCAAGTTCAGCACCTGCAAACACCTGCTGTTTATTTCAGCCACTGAGATTGTGGCAGCATGAGGTAGTTGGTCAAGTGATTACTTGTTGCAGTGCTGCAACAACTGTCGCGCCTGGGCAGCCTGGTATAATACTTGGCTTCTCATTGAATTGACACCAACAGGCATGGTCTTTTGGTTTCTTTTCGGCAGCTGTTGTGGACGTGGTGTGTACAGTCCAGTTGTTGTTGTATGTTGAGGTGACAAAGAATGGCAAAAGTCAGCCATGGCCATTTTTTTGTGGTACACGTACCCTCACGTCCTTCCATGTAGGCTTTTGACGCAGCGCTGCCTTCAGGTCAAGCAGCTGCGCGACCTTCTGCCAAGGGCACAACCTTGAGCGCAGAGCAAGAAGAGCAGGAAGAAGATGAAGAAGCTGAGCCGCCCAGTGCAGTCAAAAGCAAGAGAAAGAACAACAAAGGCAAACGAGCCGCAATGCAGGAACAGGAGGAAGATGACGAGGAGGCACCGCAGGTACCGTGAGTTGTAATGTAATTTGCATCTGCGAAGCACCTGCTGCATGTATGTGGTGACTGTCAACTCCATGGTTCAGCTGGTGTTCATGTCAGCTGTGGTGTCTTGACGGTTGGCCTATCCTGGTGCTTTCGTGTGTGACAGCAGAGAGTACAGTGTCTTTTAGGCAACTAGGGGTGCTATTTTGTGTTACAGCATACTGCTTTTGTGTGACACACCAGAGAACTCAGTGTTTTCTGGGCAACTTCGGGTATTTGTATTACATCATACTGCAGCTGCGTCATAGCTGTGCACCGTGAGCAGATATTGCCACTTGCTCATCGCAGATAGTGATTTTGCATTGTTTCAGTGTTTTGCTACTGACTTGCGCAGCTGTGCAATGAAGAACGTTGCGTTGCAAGCCGCTTGCTGCAGCTTCATGCGTGTCTCTCATCACTTGTGCTGCAAACCATTAGCAGCTGTGCAAGTGTGCTACTGACTTGCGATAAATTTTGATTGAAGGGTCTGTCTGAAGAGGAGGACAGTGATGAAGAGACCTGTAGACCCACAAAGTCAAGCAAGCGCTCGAGAAGGCACCGATGACAACCTTGCAGCTGCATTATGCAGCCTGCATACAGCTGTGCAATGAAGAATATTGCTTTGCAAGCCGCTTGCTGAAGCTTCATGCGTGTCTCTCATCACTTGTGCTGCAAATCATTAGCAGCTGTGCATGTGACACTCACACTGTGCTATCTCTCGTTGTTTGAATGCAGTAGGTGATGATCACAATGTGATTGCGTCTGATGTGCGCTTTTCCCAATCCAGATCTGCATGAACAACTTGCATTGTGCAGTACAGCGCTCATGATTCGAGAATCTCGTGACAACATGTACATTTACAAGAGTCATCACAAACAGCCACATCCTTGAGTAATGCTCGCCTGAAAGGCACTAGATCTAGATATGCTGGACAGAGCTGAGAAGGCTGGAGCAGAACCTTTGAGGATGTTGAGTGGCTATACAGTGCATAGTTTTACCAGTTTGCCAAGATTGGGAAAAAATGTGCCAATGATCGCAAGAGGCTAGCCATCACCAGTCTAGCCGATCGATGTCGCGACAATACTTAGTAATACTGTCAGAATGAATGTTCAAGGTGCAGTGTTTGTGTTCAAGCTACAGCTGAACCTGCACCTTTTCGATTCATACAAATGCAACCAGAACACTAAGGTCTGGAAGCAAAAGGATTTGAAAAAATAGTGATGGGAAAGACTCTAAAAAAGACATCTTAGACAGAAGCAAAATGGAATGGAGCAAGCAGGCATGTCATGGCTCCTACAGTATGTGCATGCTGAACAGGGTATAATACATGCGAACAGTAAGGTTGGCAGCACACTCTGGCCTTGTGCCTGGCACAACATGGACTCAGAACAGTGACACCCTGTGAACCCCCATCTCCCAGCTGGGTTTCGATGCCAGCTAAGGACTTACAGGTGACACATTTCGCAAACCTTGACTCAGGAGCATGTCTGCTTTGGTGCCAATCAAGATTCAGAACGAAACGCTTGTGCCAAATCTGAGGACGGCCCTTCAGGAAGCATCTCGATGCTGAAGGTGTCAGAATCCAAAACCTCGGACTTATTAGAACAGATGCTCAAACGACTTGGGGTGGTTGCCCCACCGTTAGAGACTTGGTTGCTGTTGGTCTCTGCTTCACGCACCTCCTGAGGTTGCTCACTAGACCTTCTTGACATCCTGGGGCTTGTCTTGATCGATGTCCCCAAGGGACTGTCCAACGGTTGTTCTTGCTACATCAGCGAGACGACGGCTCAGACCAAGCAAATTGTAGCAGCACGTCACATCAGGAACGTCACACAAGACAGATTGCGGCAATCAGACGACAAGCACGGCGGCGCCAGAGATGCTATGGATTAGCTCACCGGATAGACGTCCAGCCAGTAGGTCCGTACAGTTCCTGAGACTCCGGCTGCGGTTGTCTCCTGCCGCCGTCGAGCTGCAATATGCGGCTTCAGCTCTGGTGCTTGCTGCAATACTAGCTCTGCAGCCTTGTGCGTCATCTGAATGCGGTTAGCAATGCTGCTGCTCTCCATGCGTGAGGCAACGTTGACAGTCTCCCCAAACAGACAGTATCGGGGGTTGGTGCTGCCGACAACTGAGGCTATGACAGGCCCCGAGTGAAAGCCTGCACGTATGCTAAGATACCTGCAAGAAACCACTCACGATTTCAGAATCTCAGCCTGCCTGACACAAAGGATCTACGAGCGGCGCTTTGTGAATCACCAAATGTGTGCAACAGGAAAGGACAGACCTTTTGCACTGCTTGCTGCACAAAAATTCTCAAACACTGCAACTCAATATGTATCTGATATTGCAACCACTGATAGAATCCAGCATGCACAGAAACGACAAGGCACTCACCCCATCTCAAGGTTGTCCTCGTTGGCACGAATGCTTGTGGCAGCCTGGACGGCTTCCAGGGCAAATCTGGCTACCTGAGCGGCATGATCATGCTGGGGATGTCTCAAGTTCCCCACAACCATGTACGCGTCGCCTATTGTCTCCACCTTGAACAGGTTGTACTTGGATGTCAGGCTGTCCAAGGCACAGTACAAGCGATCCAACATGACCATCACCTGCATCAACAGCACCTTTGGACCAAGCAACTAGCGTCAGCAGACATTCACACCATGCACATCACATGGCTTTGATGCACAAAGAGAAGGCATGATGTATCAAAGCCTGTTTCGGTCGTTCATCTGGCATGTACCATGCTGCATTCGCCATGCTGAGTTTGATGTTGGTGAGCAGTCAGGACTAGGCGGTGCGAATTGGCAGAAGGGCAGCACATGTGCTGAGGTTGATGTGCCAAGATGTTGAGCAGGACAAGCATTTGGTTAGATATGAAGCCAGACCGATTCCCACATATGCAGGGCTTCAAGCCTACATCGCTGTGATTTCATGCATCCAGACATGCAATGGGGAAGAGTTCAGAGAACATGCAGCCACCAGCAAGCCAGACCTCTGCATGAAATGCAGACCAGGCTCTCATGCTGCCACTCAGGCAGACCAGGCTCTGCATGAGTGGCAGCAAGTGGCAAGATGCTTCTGCCAACAGAGACTTACCTGCTGCGGCTGCATCTGACTGGACAGGGAGGTGAAGCCTACAATGTCACTGAAGAAGATGGTGACACAGTCGTAAGACTCTGGCTCCACTGGCCGCCCCTCCCTCAAGGCCGCTGACACCTGCAACCCACACCCAACATGACAGACGGGTGTGTGTCCACTAGTATGTGGCTGTGAGGGGTGCTGTAAGGGGTGCCGAGTGGGACTCTCTGGCAAGAACACAAGGAACATGCTAAGGGCAGTGGCAGCTGTTGGTTACAAGGTTGGAATGAGGAGTTTGGAGAGTCTTTGGCCGCGCTCCTGACTGCATGCTTAGACCGACTTCACAAGATTGATGCAATTTTGGACTGCGTTTAGGTGAGATTCCTAAGAAAACAGGACAGATCTGTGTCAGCAAGGACAGGGTGAAGTATGTCAAAGCATGCAGCTGCCCTTTGTAACAATCATGTGACAATCATGATGCACCTGTGTCAAACAAGTGCAATGCTTGCTGGTGCACAAGTCAAGAATTTGTAAGTGACAAAACATGGTCAAGGTGTGGTGCAAAAGGGCATGAGGATGTACCTTGGGTGGCAAAATCTGGTCCAGCAGAGCGCGCTCCTTCAAATGCTTGGCACGCAGTGCATCATCTGCAGAGCACTGGAAGGTCTCTGAAGCGAAGCGAGCCAGTCTTTGCTGGATGGTGGGGAAGTCGGGCCTGTGGCCAGCATCCTGCAGCATCCACCAACTTTGCAGACAAGACCATTGATGCACACTGCAGGCCAGAAAGCAGCAAAGTGGCCATGACAGAGCCTGGGCAGCCCGGAATACTACTTGGCTTCTCATTAAATTGACGCCGAAAGGCGTAGCCTTTTCTTTTCTTTTCTGGCCATGACATAGGGACTATACAAGATTTTTGTGTGCTCAAGTACATATGCAGATCTGCAAAGAGTTTATGGATGTGCAAAAGCAAGGGTATCGTGGCTCTGGCACAGCATTGGCAACTGCTTAAGACAGCAGGAGCTCACCGGATGCCAGCAGTCCTTCATGAGGGCTACCAGCTGGGGGTTGGGTACCCTGCCATGCAGCCCAATCAGCTGGGGCCTCTTGGCCAGCTTGCGATGCTTGTCTGCTATTGCAAGCAACACCTCCTGCAGCATTGCAGCAGGCACAGGATGTAGCACATCCATGTTATCTTGATAATAACAAATACTAATAATAATAATAAATAGTAATTATGATAATAAGTAAATAAGTAAATAATAGTGATGATAATAATAACGCTTTCCAGCTCATGATGAGCTAGGTATGTGCGGGACAAGTCTTGTCTGTATACTTGCACAGCAACTTGCTTGGGTGTCATCACGCAGCAAACACACGGAAAATGCACATATGCAGTACACCAATGTCATCATGCTGTGCTGGCATCATGCATTCAGTGATGTTACCTGACATCTGATGTGATCAGCCAATGCTGAGCCTCCAGGCAAGCAGGAACAGAAACAAGATAAGAAGCTTGTGAACATGAAGGGCAGGCACAACATGAACATCACCACAGCAGCATGCAGTGCAATCTGTTGCGTGATTTGTCAGTCGTCACAAGGCTGATATGGACCTCACCTCTTTATTCTCCTTTTCAAAAGGCTCCCTTCTGTACAGCACCTCATACATGAGCATGCCATAGGCGTACACATCTGTGGCTTTGCTGGGAGGCTCCCCCCTGTGCAGCTCTGGGGCCCTCCAGTAGGGGGCCTTGTACCCCCTCC
>JAABUK010000635.1_pt1 | contig 72006 bp, 108 predicted proteins | sample 5559141 | NCBI WGS metagenome assembly JAABUK01 (sample SAMN10711869, study PRJNA513367) | rock metagenome | isolation source: Antarctica rocks | place: Antarctica: Victoria Land, Pudding Butte nord | collected 2016-01-03 | reverse complement strand
TAAGGTCAGTATGAGGGCAAACTTGCTGCCTGGCATGGCCGCAAGCAGCTTAAACTTCGACAATACGGCGCAGCTGCGTGATAGGCACGCAAAAGCAGCTGATTTGTTACATGTCTGCGACAAAACATAGCTTTTGAGACACATACTCGTATTCAGGAAACACCTCCCCAGTGAATCGTATCAGGAAAACTTGGTCAGTGCGTTGGACCTGACACTCGGGCTTCGCTAGCTCATATGCCTGCTCGTTCAGGGCAGGCATCCCGCACAAAAGCGCACTGAAGTATACAGCAGCAATGCGCGCCGGTTGCTGCTGCTATTAAGCTTATGGACTCATGCTTCTTGACTTGCCTCCTGTTCTGCTTGCTCACTCGAGCATCGCTTTACTGATTAGTAAGGATGTTGCAATCCCGAAAGCGATCCCCATATTCAATCCTTGGGCCTCGCTCAGAACGGCAAACTTGATGCTTCTCAACTGAGAGTGGCAGCGCGTACGCTGTCAGCTGCATATTCTATTCTACCAGACAACAGTCTTGAGATAAGAGTTGAGGAACTCATTGGATATTGCATTGCATCACACGCGTGTGCACACATGCGTGTAGAATCAAGTAGCAAGGTTGTCAGCAAGTGTGGAGCAAGAAAATCTTGTGCACAGGTGGCTTTGACAAGCAATCAAACTATTTACAAGGTCATGCATTTATGCAGGCTAAATCATGTAAGTTACTGCACTTGCTGCAGTTTGTCACGCTATAGCTGGGGCTGCAATGCTGAGCATATTTGACTCTGCATGGAAAATATTGAACTGCAGCTCAGCTGACTGCACAAGCACTGATGCTCCAGCCAGACACATTGCCAGATCCCTAAGTCACATAATTCGAAGGCTGCACGCTGATCAGCTCGTGAGAACCTTATTAATCGCTGGCGGCAACGCTTGCAGCTGACTCAGCAGCTGATTCAGGGGTGGCAGTGTCCAAGAAGTTGCTGAACAGGCTGGACAGGTCAAGGCCATCTGACTTCATGGATGACTGTGTGAGGTTGTAGATCTGGCTCAGATCAAATGTCTCTCCTGGGTAGCTGGCAAGCACCCCTGACTGAGAATTGCCAAAGACCTTTGTTGCCTTGCACTCCTTGTCCTGCAGCAGCAGCAAGTTTCTTATTGTCAGAAGGTCTTCTGCAATGCAGATTGCAATCATGATCTTTAGAACAGAACAAGCTGAATCAGACATGTGACATTGACAGGCACCCAGAAGGTGTTGCATGACATACCAGCACGTCAAAACCCTCTAGCAGGTGCTCATGTCTGATGGTGAGGCATAAATGAAATGTAGGGGGGGGGGGGGAATGCATACAATGTGTTGCAACAATTGAGCATGTTTGCAGCATTTTGGCTGGGCATAGGCAAATTGCAAAGTGTCAACAGACAGGTACAGTTCCTAAATTAACCTGTAGCAAAACACTTTGCTGACTCAAGCTGACACACATGCGCCTTGTCTTTTAAATCCATAATGTTGAAAGTACTGTTATTTCTCAACACCAGAATTGACACTGTTAGCACAAGTAGCAAAACATGTTGTTGGACAACTGCGTGCACTGCGTGATTGCTTGACAGTGTGGAGGAGTGGCTCACAAAGGTAGTGGTGGGGCTGGTGTACTTCAGAGTGCAGGTTCCAGCCACCTTCTCCAGAACGACCTGGGGCTTCACACATGTGACCGCCTGAGTGTCCTTGTCAATATAGCAGTAGCCACCAGAGATGGTGAAGATGTATTCAGGTCCCTGCAGCACATGTCAGCATATCAGGCTCAATGCAATGCACACCTTGTACTATCAGCATGTAAGATCTTGTTGTACAGCGATGACAATTCTGACGCAAAGCTAATGGTCTAGTCTGCGTTATGACCTTGAAATTGTAGTGTGTAAGTTCAGGGGAGTAAGTAAACTCATGTGCAAGGAATGGTGCTTACCTCACACTCAGTGGGGTAGTTGACGCCCTTCTGGATATAGGGGGGCGTACAGAACTCAGCTTCAAGCTCATCAGCTAGCTGTAGTCCTGACAGAAGAGCTGAATTGACTGTCTCTGAAACTTTGCTAGCAGCATTGCCAGGCAACAGAGTCTGAATGAAGTTGACATCTGCAGCAAAGCTGATGATCAGTACACGCACAACATGCAGCTGAGCAAGCAAGAAGCTGAGTTCTGGTGAGCACGGTGAGCCAACACTAGTGATACCTGTCTGAGGGATACTCAGCTTCTGCTGCAGGTCCGTCAGATTGCTCAACGACGACAGGAAGTCGGGGCTGTACGACGTTCCGTCGAACAACTCTTGCCAGAAACTGTCGACCTGGTTGGTCAAGTCTGCAGCGACAAGAACGCAGCGTTCAGGCGCAGGCAGCAGCGTCGCAAGGTTTGCGGAGGCTGCCATTTGTGTTTGTACCTGTCAAGACGGAGCCATCAAGTTGAGCCTGCACGGACACGGCACAAACGGCCAAAGCGATCGCTGTTAAGCACAAGGTCTTCATCATCGTGCAGCCGAGAGGGCGCCGACGCAGGTCTGATTTGTCGAGGTGCAGAAAGGGTCACACAGAAATCGCGTAGCGCAGGACCTTCAAACATTGCTGCTAGCGACATCCCACGGCACGGCTCACCGGAGTTCGCCTTGTCGAGGTTGCTCCTGCCAAGACAGCAGCTAGCGTAACGCCAGCCATGATGCTATTATCCATTTGTCTGGGTTCCTGAAAACCTCCTGCCATTTTGGCAAAAAGCAACCAAACGGCAGGCCAAACATGACTTTGTCCTTTCATCAAGCAGTGATCAGACCTGTTGAGGCTGGCTGAAGCAGTGTAATCTCCATCTTCCTATTTCTGGGAAATGATGGTCATGCTGGATCTGCGTTCCATCACATTTGCCTCACAGCAAATTATAGGCCTGTCAGCCACTGTTGGCCACAGCATGGTGCTTGCACTCCCCAACAGGCTTTGAGCAGAGCCGGCATTCCTGAGGCTGTGCTCAGAGCTACAGCGCAGCTGCAGAGTGCGTCAGCAAGGAACCAGAGAAGCCAACAGGTAAGTGCTCATGACATGTGCAGCAGCCATACAGCACCCTGATCTGTTGGCCAAACATGATCTATATCTGCTATTAACAGCAATCGTAGCCATGATAACAGATTTCTTGCAAAGCTACAGAGCCGCAGTCAAATGGGCATGTTGTGACTGTCGCAAAGTGTGATAACTCAGCCACTTGAAGTCTTTGTCTTAATCATGCCTCAACGACTTTCTTGTTCCATTGATAAGCGCCTAGCTGGTTCATACCATGTCTGCTGCCTGTGCTCCCATTTTCACACATCTGCACCGGCTCCTGTTTATGCTGACTCGTGTCATCACTGTGTTACCTCTGTGTTGATGTACCTTCATGACTAGATAATTGTGGACATTTCCCTGAAGAGATTGCAGGAGTGTTAATGACAGCGGCGCCATGCAGAAGCACACAACTATATTGCTGCAGGAACAATGGTGGTGGGGTGCTCTGTTGCTGCCGTGACTACCCCAAGTTCTGGGCCAGAAGCCAGGGGCCACATGCACAGCTGGCCAGGCCAACAGTGGCAGGTCACAGCACCACTTGTTGGTGAAGTTCCAAGCTTGTCAACTTTGTGCATGCAGCCATGACCACCACCCCTAGGGGCCTCGAGGTCACTCAATTCTGCGCTGGCAAATTTGAAGCATTTGCATTCAGCATGTGTGTGGGTTTTCTCACATGCCATGTGGCACTAATAAACACAGCTGAGCACATGTAGGCAATTGCAAGGCCGCATGTTGCAGATGCTGATGCCTCTGGGGAATGACAGTTGCAATGACAGTTGGCATCAATGTTACAGCATAAGCCATTGGGCTCGGCTATAGCCTTGTGCTTAGCCATCAACAGCATAGGCTGAAGACTGGAGGCTCAGGCATCATTGATGAAAACCACAGCAGTGCCACGACAGCAGCGTGAAGAAGGCTGTACAGGCATGTTCCGAAACATGACCTGCCCTGTTACTGGCTGTCAAGAAAAGCCTTATGCCAGCAAATTCTGGGCAAGCAAAAGTAGGAGATGCTGGTACAGAGCTTTTGTGAAGAGCTTGTGCCATGCCAGTTGCAGTCATGACTGGCTGCCCAATGGGTCAAAGTGCCAATTGTAGCGCCACAAGAGAAACTCACCTGCATAAAGATGTGTTTGAGCAGGTCATGTACCATGGACTGATCACCACATTGTACTCAAGATGCTTCTCATGCTGCAGGTAGCAGACCCCTTAAGGGCTGTTACAGGGAGATCTGGGTGGAATGCAAGGTGTGAGGAGATGATGAGCAAAATCAGCAGGCTTATAGGCCTCAACAGTGCAACTGAACAGGTGGGTGTTCTGGATCCCATGGTGATGTTGTTGCAGCAAAAGGTACTGTTGAGCCCTGATTTGTCTTGTCATATAGCTTCAGCTTCCTGAACCAGTCCAGGGCTTAGGGCACGGTACTGCCAGAACTTCTGGCCCAGAAGCGCAACATTACAGATTCTGCACGGGCGCCTGCTGAACTTGGTGACATGTGACCTAGCTCCTTTGCTCCTGCAATGATGCACAGATCCGGATGGCGGGGACAAATCAGAAATTGCTGTCTCCAAGAAGCACATAACAATGTCAGTCACTCAGTGACTGTCACCAGGGTAAGTCTCGACAGAGATCTCTGATGCATCTACTGTGTACACATGCGAGTACACTAAAGTAGCAGGCCTGACTTGGCCTCAAGACCACACACACATCTCAACAGCTGCAAAGCATTGTTAGGGAACACAGGCCCTAGGACTGTGTGCACAATACCCTATCAGCTGGAGCGCATACTACTCCACTCAATGGCATATAGAAGTCATGTCATCAAACCTGTAAGGGATGGTAGAGCTCACGTAGATTGCAGCATCAAGATATAGATTGTCAGACAGGTCCTGCTGTAACTTTTGTTGGGCTTGTGGTGCCTTTCAGTGCATTTTCGAAGCTCTTGTGTTGCAACTAAGGCTGTGACTCCAGCTACTGCACAGCTGAGGTGACTGATCAGAGACTGAGCATACTTTTGATTAGGAGAAATGTTGCTGGCCACAAGCTCAAGCATGCAGGCCAATGACAGGACCTGGTAATCGCACAGATTGCTTTTCTTTGGTGTCTGTATGTGCTTTGATTCAAGGCTTGCAGTGGCATGTAGCAGATTATAACTTAGGGAGTGAACATGAGTGCGAATGCCTAGCAGTAAATATCATGAGGAGTAGGCAAAATGTACCAGAGAGTTCATTGCACACCGTGCCATGCTGTGTCATCTTGCTCAGTGCATCAGGATCAATTAACGTCTCGCGCAGCAACAACGGAGTGGACGCATAACTGTTCATGCTTGCTGGGGAAACAACTAGATTATTTATTTGCTTGTGACGCAAGAAGTTTAGCTTGCAACATGCATGACCGCTGTCTTGCAGCAAACACGTGTCTTCTTAACACATTCATCCATGCATATGCATGTGAGTGATTGATGCTACATGAGCCCATCAGCATTCATTGCCAAACACAATGCAAGCATCAGCTGCGTGCTAGCCAGGTCTACAGTTGATAAATTGTGTAACAGGAGGTGACTGTTACAGCACGCAGTCAACAAATCGTTCATTGAAGGTACTGTTCAGCTTGTCACAAAGGAGGCTCTGCTTCAGTTTATCATTCAAGCCCTCAACCAGGCAGTACCATGCAACAGAGACAAGCTGCTTCAAATGAATAATGTGATCTGCTGCTGGCAAATGAAAGGGTAACTTGTCCAAAACTTGCACAAGCTAGTGTGTGAAACGGGAAAAGAATGTTCACTCAGAAACATCACATTTATACTGTCAGTACCAGTGAATCCCTCAAGACAGCTTGTTTTTCCTGTCTGGACACGAAATTGAACACCTAGTACAGGTTCTCCTCCTGGTGAGTGGCGATAGTGACATCGCTGGTGGGGTATGCTACGCAGGTCAAGACGAAGCCGTTCTCAATCTGGCCGTCGTCCAAGAATGACTGGTCGCTCTGGTCAGTCTCTCCAGACTCCAACTTGCCAGCGCATGATGAGCATGCTCCAGCACGGCAAGAGTATGGCAGATCGATGCCAGCCTCCTCCGCAGCGTCCAGGATGTATGTGTCCTCGCCACACTCAATCTCCTGCTCACCCTCGGGTGTCTTCAATGTGATTTTGAAGGCTTGCACCTTGAAAGCGCTGGCTGCACGGATTGGACGAGCAGCTGACAGGAATGCCTTGGTGGCAGAAGGTGCCTTGATTGAGACACGGCGACCGCCGACGCGGGTCATGGAGGTAGATGCGCACATTGTGGAGGCCATTTCTACGAGTGTGTGATCGAGAGTTGGAAGCAGAAAATGGAGGCAGATGCTGATACGAGCTCGCTTCTTGCAGGCACAAGCTACAGGATAACAAATCCTCACTGGTCCAAAAGACTGCTGGATTAGGGTCCATCTAGTACTTTGTCCACTTGGAAGAGCCCTAGTCCTGGCCGTTACTACGACGCGCCCCTGTCCCTGCACCGATGCGCCCTGCAGCTGTTGCGACCGGGGAACGTGAGGTTCATCCTCTCAAGGAGTCATCCGGACATAGCTCATTGACGTGCCACCAAGATGGCGTCGCACTGCGTAGGGATGTCAGCAACAACAACCAGATGTTTGCATAGCGCACGTGGAACAGCTTCCGCCGTCGCACCTTGCAGATCGCTAGGTCGTAAAGCTTTCAACGGGCAGCTTATCAACAGTGGAGTTCAGCGTAGAGCCGCCAGAACGTTGCGAACAGCCTGCAGAGCTGCTGTGGATGTCACCAGTGGCACTTTCCCTGTGAGAGTCTTTACAACTTGATACGCATGCATTTGCTGGATTAGGTCTCCAATCACTTAGCAAGGTCATCTATTTTCTGCAGCCCCCTCTGGTCGGCAATGAAGCACCCGACTTTCTGGCTCAAGCCGTGTTCGATCAGGAGTTCGTTGAGGTCTCACTGTCTCAGTACAGGGTGAGCATCAGAGTGTTTGACTGGCAACTCCTTCACATGTCAATAAGATTTTGGTGAAGTTGATACTGCTGTGCAGGGCAAGTACGTTGTGCTCTTTTTCTACCCTCTGGATTTCACCTTTGTCTGCCCCACAGAGATCACAGCATTCTCTGATCGTCATGGAGACTTTGAGAAGCTAAATGCTGAGGTATGTGGAGTTGTACAGTTCCATATGCTGCTCCCACCATGCATCCAGCTTCTAGGTCCTTCTCCCAACTTCAGTGAAATCAATGATGCAGCAACACTACGCATAGCGACAAAGGCATTCCATCTATATAACGTGGCTCTGCAGGTCTTGGGCGTTTCAGTAGATTCACAATTCTCTCACTTGGCTTGGTGTCAAACAGGTATGCATTTTGCAAAGTCACAAGTACTTCCTGTGCCCACACCTGCAGCACTGCACTCACTGTCTGTTCATCGACCCTGCAGACAGAAAAGAGGGCGGAGTTGGTGAGTTGAAGTACCCTCTAGTGTCAGACTTGAAGAGGGAGATCAGCAAAAAATACAATGTTTTGACTGAGGATGGTGTTGCACTGCGCGGTCTATTCATTGTTGACAAGGAGGTAGGCTCTCCAGCTGTCTCAGAGTAGCTGTATTTCCTTGTTTTTGTGTCACAAATTGGCATTTGTGACCTCCCCAGTGTGGAATTGCGAGACAATGATGTCCAGTCATTGCGGGTTGGCACTCATTATGCACTTGAGAGACTTATACATCACTCTGCCCTGCAATATTTGCAGATGCTTTGATTTGAACAGCACTCACTGGCTTCCTGGATCATGCAAGCATTGCTTGTGCTATTCTTGCGGTGCTACTAGTCCCACTAATCATGATGACGTGCGTTTGCAGGGCATCATCCAGCATTCCACCATCAACAATCTGTCCTTTGGGCGTAGCGTTGACGAGACTGTACGCACGTTGCAAGCAGTGCAGTATGTCCAGGAGAACCCTGACGAGGTTTGCCCAGCAGGATGGAAGCCTGGTGATGTGACCATGAAGCCCGACCCCAAGAAGTCAAAGGAGTACTTTGCTGCCATCTAACTGTCATATCAGAACAGCTTTGTAACTTGATCAGTTCACTTGCAAGGAGAGACAGTAGTGCAGTTTGTCACATTCTGATGTGTTCAAGCAAACCACATGCCTAATCTCATGATGGACCTGCAGCAACTCTGCCTGTGAGTTGATGCCTGTGAACTTGCATGCAACATACTTAGCCACTCTGAGGTTGATGCCTTTAGCACTGTTGCTGTACATGGTGCATCCAGCCACAAATACTATTTAGGGCATTTCAAGGAAGTTGTTGGTACATAAGTGGGCATACAAGCTGACGTACATGAAATGAGCTGACAAGTGGGCATGCAAGATGTGATGCATTGAATCAGCTCATCAATAGAATCTCTGCTGCTCTATTGGTGATTGCATCTTTGCCACGCACACTTTCCTGTATTGCCCTTCTCAGAGCAGCCATTGCTGTCCCGCGGTCTGTATTGCTCATTTCACAAAGCTGTGAGACTGTCTGAGCTATATCCGACGCAGTCATCTGCAACCAAAGCAGAACGTTGCTGTGTGTATGACAGATTTGCGCATGCCACATGACAGTGCCCAAAATACAGAACAAACAGTGCAACCATGTCGTACAACACAATATCAGGCAATATACGCTCAGCTTATTGGACAAGCATGCTGGAACATAGAAAGTCCAAGCACTCTCAGCAATCCAATCACTTTGCCACATGCTGGAACATGGCAAATTTCAAGCACTCTCAGCAAAGCAAGCAGTGTGCCAGGCTGTATGCTTTAGTCTATCTTGGGAAAATGCATCCCAGGTTGCATCAACTCAGGAAACACAGCACACACTTCACCAACAAAGCTTACCCCTGCAGCTGTAGACGGCAATTGCTGCTTCTCTTGACCAGCATATGCTGCCTTTCTATGCGGCTGTGGCTGCTGGTTCAAGCCGGATGACACAGCATGCTGCACACCTTCCTCCCCATGCACGTGTGTGGCATATGACGGACGCTGTGCATGCTTGGCAGTGCCAGGCAGCTGTGCATGTGAAGCAGCATCAGTTGTAGGCCCAGCTGTCTGCTGGCCCTGCTGAGTCAGCGCTTGCTGGGTAGCTCCCCAGTGGTACTGTGCAGTCCTCTGGGATGACATTGCTGCTGACTGCTGAGTGGCTGACATTAGCAGCTGGCTCACATCATCAGCCTGTATGCAACAACTCTTGATGCTCAGCATCAGCATGATGTCAGTAGCTGGGCACTACACATTCTATACAGCAAGCTATATGACCTGGGGCTAGGCGCTGGAAGTAATAAGGGACAACAATGATGGCGGGGCAGGGGGGGGAGGGGGGTTCACAAGCCCATGCAAAGGGGGTTTCACAAGCGCATGCAAGTACTTTGGCCTGACAGTGGTCTAGTTGCACATGCATTGTCAGATCAAGTCGAATGTTACCAACAGCTGTAGCATTGAGGCAATGCAGCATGGAGTGGACACTACAAAGTGCAGCAAATGCCAGGTTCTGCAGATCAGTGCATCCAAGGAACCTATTTCTGGACCAAAAGGTCAGTAAAAACCAGCAAAGCCCACTTGTGGAGGCAGCCACAGGCCACAAGCAGCTATCCAAAAGCATGACCCTTCTGTATCCTAGAACGTTGCTTGCCTGCACAGCTGTGCTTTGGTCAGCTTGCGAGCCAGTCTGGTGGCGGCTCTGAGCAAGAGTGTGCAAGGCATGCTGCCTGATCCTGCTTGCTGCTGTGCTGTTGCCAGCTGAATGCACCTGGCTGGCTTGAGTGGCATGCAGCAAAGCCTTCTGTTTGCTGACAGCTACGTTAGTCAGGGACAGAATTACAGGCAGCTCAGACTGGGCACCTTGCTGACTAGACACGACGCTCTGGACCCTGCATTGCAGACAGCACTCATACTGCCTTCTTTCATCTGGTCAAAAGCACAATTTGTGTTTTCTGAGGCTATTGTCAAAGTTTGTTGAAGGTGTCAACCAAAGCTAGGCAAGAGAAGGCAATGCAGAGTTCAAGTCTAAGCTGCACGCATCGAGGCAAAGGTTATGAAGTCAAGCTGTCAGCTGTCCAAGAGGTTGTGTTCAGGCTGTGGCAGTGAAGAAGAAGGTGCGTCATCATGATTTGCCATACTGCTCTGGCTTGCAGCATTAGAACTTGTAAGCGATTTGCTGTTTGAGCGTGTTGGTCAAATGGTCACAATTGACCCCAATGACCTTCAGACTCTATTCAATACACATAGCAACAATGCAATTGCTTGCTGGGTGGTACACTCTGCTGCATGCCTGCATCACCATGCATTCGTACCTTTCTCTGACGGGCCCCAAACAGATGACTCTGATACTCACACCCCGTTCATCCTCCAAATCCAGCAGCAACACTGACTCACCATTCTTGCGCATCTTAGTGGAGGGCGGCCGCCTGAGCCACCCTGTCAACCCCAACAGATCCCCCTGCCAATGGCACCAGAATCAGATGAGCCCTTCTGGGAAGCAGCAACAAACAGTAGCATGAATACAGGCAGTGTCAGCGCACACCCCTTGGGTGCAATTCAGTGTCTCATGTTAGTGCATGTTGGCTCACAGGACTAGGGTTTAGGCACACCTAGTTGGTACCTGGCAAGAGCCCGTTAGCTGGAACGCCTGTAAATTACTATTGTTATTTATTAATACAGGCAGTAAGGCAGTGATGTCATCTGACAAAACATTGCAGAGGTGCATCAGGAAGCCGTCTATCATCTGCTGTCCATCAAGACTGGGCTGCAAAGGTGCACCAGAGGTGCGATGTGGAGGAACAGCATTGTTTATTGAGCACAGCATGCTCTGGCCTGATGCTGGGATCAAGAATGCATGAGTCCCAAGGATGCATGAGTCCCAGGGATGAAACCAAACTGCCAGCAAGTGAATCTAGTCCATTCACTATCTCATTTACGATGTGTCTTCCCCAATGGTCAGGTACATATCCATTCCCTGTATACCCTGTATGAGGCTCTGTTTTGGGGCCAAGAAGTTGATGTGTCCTGAACCTGACTAAAGTTCCCTCACACCAACCTAAGCAACTATGCCAGCAACAACGCTCTGCCATGCATCAGCACAGCTGAAGGAAGGCCACAGTCGCAAGGTCTGTCCATACCCCACCATCAAACAATGCCTTGCTGCAACCTTACCGGCTGCAGACTTGCAATGGACTCAAATGGCACATCATGAGCGTACACTTGCTGCCTGGGCGTTGCAGCCTTCCCCTCCGTCTTCACTACCACTGCTGCTGCAACACCACCTTGCTGAGGCGGCAGGCTGCTGCTGCTTCTGCTCAACCCAACATGTTGCTGCTGCACAGGTGCTTGCCGCTGGTGACACGCCTGCTGCTGATGCAGCTGCTGCTGGTGCTGCTGATGCAGTTGCTGCTGCTGCTGAGGGGGCTGGTAACAACTGTTTTGGTGGTGACTTGCTACTGGAGCCGGTTGAGGTAGGTCAAAGGGTAAAGTGGATATGTTCTGGGTTTGCAGCACTTCCAGCAGCTTCTGATAGGCTGGCCTACATACAGTGGGACAGGCGCAGTTGCAGTCAGATAGGGTCGCCTATACATAGTGAGACAGGCATAGTTGCAGTCAGATAGGCTGGCCTACATGCAGTGAGACAGGCGCAAGTGCAGTCAGATAGGCCAATGCATCGAGACAGCCTAGACTGTCATCAGAACTATACTGTCAAAAATTCGGCTAGACTGACAGACAGACAAACAGGCAGGGGCCTTTTGAGCTTCAGCCTATAGTGAAGTCAATGTATGAGTGCACCTTGAACTCAGGCCAACAACAAGTTAGGGTTTAAGCTGGTGTAATGCATCATGCCAAGCCGACATAATGCGCGTTGCTCTGTACTGCATGCCATCATGCGCATGCGTGCCCACACAACCTCACACACGCATGCATACACACACACACACACACACACACACACACACACACACACACACACACACACACACAAAGTTCATTTTGCTTGAAACGCAGCTGACTGCCTCAATACACAGCTGTGGTCAATTGTGTAACACAACATCAACTATGTCATCTCACTCTTGGACGGCAGTTAAGTCACTTGCAGCCACGGTCAAGTACTGGTCTCGATTCACCAAGTAATATTTGGAACAACAGCTTAGAAAGATGACACCGAATCGACACTCAAACGCAATCCAAAGACAGACGGACCGCAAAAAGCTACGCCAAGGATAAATATGAGCTTACCGGAGAGGTCTGGCATGTGCAGGGCTGTGCAGCATGGCTTGGTGCAGAGAGGGGCAAGCAGCACGCAGCCAGTGCCTGCCATGTTGGCCCAGACTGCCCAAGGCAGCCAGGAAGGCAAGGCCTGCCTCTGCTAGCCTCCATGGGAAGTCAGCTGGCCAGCACACCCCACCCCCTGCTGTGCTGCTGCCTGCAACACCAGACTCAATCAATCAATCAATCAATCAATCACTCAATCAAGATACATTCTGTGTCTTTAGGACGCATCAGAGGAGTCAACAGACAGTGCCTATGACTAGATTATAGTCGCGCCCACTGGTATGATGTCAGCCAATGGCTACTGAGAGCAGCACCAAAGGCAAGAGCTGCTTGTGCTGGCCTGCCTGGCGAGCCTGCTGGCTGCAACACTGGAGTATAGGCATGCCTGCTGTCAAGCATGTGGAGCTCACTGTGTGATGATTCATCCTACTCAACCTCATACAGTGAGCCACTCAGGATAGTACGTACCTGACCCTAGGGGAAGACATATGTGTAATCGGTGATTGTCTGAATAGATGAAGGAAGGAACGAGCGCCTTCATGAACAAAGAAAATAATGAACGGGTTGATACATAAATGAATGGGATGAATGAACGAATGGGATAAATGAGTGGACGAGTAGACATGAATGCATCTGTGCATGAGTGAGTGAAGCCCCATACAAGCTGCTTTGCCTTCCTAGCTGTTCCCTTGCAGCATGCATTCATCTATTCAATCGTTTATTCATTTGTTTGATTTTCACATGCCTTCCCCTAGGGAACAAAACGCAAACTGTTGCGCTACTTGAGCTAGTGATAGTGTGTGCTGGCACGCTGCAGAAGCCAGAATTGCATGCACGCATGAGACAGCACGCATGTTGCTTACCTTGGGCCGTGTTGTGCGCAGAGTATAGGGCCTCAACCGCTGCTAAGCTCCTCGGAGGACCCAGCACACTGAACAGGGTGCCACACGCAGAGCTGCATCCCTGCACAGCATGCCTTGCATGTCTGGGATGATTTCATTCATTATACCTTACAGTCTGGGTTGCGGAGCCAGTTGTGACTCATCAGACATCCTGGCTTGGCATCACAGGTGTATGTGGTGTGCGACAAAACCAAGCTGATGGGTGATTCCGTCCACTTTGTGGGGGTCCACTCAGTGGGTCGCCTGCTTCTTCCTGTGCTCATCCTATGTTTTTTGCTTGTTTCATGCATCGACCCTATCCCTCACTCACATGCCCAGTCATGCTGTGTGCACAGTCAGCGCTCAGAAATGCTGCAAAGCTTGAAGGAAGGCAGCTGGCGCAGTACCAACCAAAGTAAGTTTGGCTCGTACTAGATACATGGTACTGGATCCATTCAGGTACCTAACTTTCAAAAATGATCTGAAGACTTGTAAACTACGGACCTGCTGAGTCAATGGAAACAGGTCCTGGCTGCGGCTCGGCTGGTCTGATGACTGCATGGCTGGCATGCCAGCTGGAGCACACAGCTTCCATACACAAGCCAGCACATCACTGCAGACAGCCTCCAGAAAAGCATGCATTGCCACCTGAAACCTGCAGGCATGGCTAGCTTCACACTGACAATCAGTTGCTGTGTCAGCGGAAACATGTGATGGAAGCACATGCTGTGCTAAGTGAGCATGGCAAACACTAAGCCCTGCAAGCAAGACTGGATGCTGCAAACCATGTCAACAGATCCTGGAGAGACTGTGTTTGCTGTGAAGGCTACCAGCTCTCACCAGTGTTATGCTGGTGGCAAACGTGGTTCAAGCGGCAGAATTGCTTCAAGCTGCGGCAGAATTGCTTCAAGCCGCGTCAACATGATCACACACGTCAGCAGACATACTGGCTGAGATGCAAGGTCATGAAATGTCTGCGCACACAGATGGAATGCAATGCTGCTAACGCATATGAAGATGGAACACAATGCTGCTGTGGAGGAACAAGCTGGAGTGGATGACCTGTCCAGAGCAACCTGGGATCCTGTCTGAAGGGGTCCGTTCTGAAAGTGGGTGCTGCTCAGGGGTGCTGGGGTGTCTGTGGGCGGGACCAAGGTGGGGTTGTCTGTGAGGAGGCCTTGCAGGAAAGTATACAGGGCATGCTTTGTGGGCAATGATGGCATTCGCTGCAGACCTGGCCTGCAGACCAGAGGGGACTTGTCATCAGCATTTTTTAATAATAGTAATAATAATAATAGTAGTAATAATAATAATAATAATGATAACATTAATAATAATAACGACTTTTTACTGGCGTTCCAGCTGATTGTTCTTGCCAGGTACCTACCTAGCAGCAAGTGACAGCTGCAAAGACACTGCTCAACACAGCTGAAAGCTGTGCAACGACCTCATTGCCTTGTGTGATATGTTGCTGTATGCTATTCATAGTATGGTTGCAAGTATGCATGCATGTCTGCAGGAAGTGTTGTCTAAGAACACTTTGAGATGCAACAGCACTGCATGTCTCCACCAAAAAGCAACAAGCCCTGAGCATATGCTTGGGCATCCAGACTAACTGACATTGCATACAGTACTCTTTGTTGTTTGATTTGGAACCAGAAGCTCAACATGGGTTGTTTCATTCAGGTGGCCTGGAGATATCTGCAGCTTTTCATGAACAACTTTGTTGTGATGGGTTCTGTGCCCAAGAGTATGCAGTAGAGTGCAGTATGCAGTAGGGTGTGCAGTAGAAATTGGTGTCCAGTGTAGCGTCTCAAGCAGGGACGGTAGACAACTGGTCAGCACATGTCAACATCAGTCATCAGTGCTAGGGGCCTTACTCCACAGGACAAAAGGCCTCCAGGATGGGACCCAGTAGGGGGGGTAGCAGGGCCGTCAATGACCCCTCGCCCCCCCTGAGGGAGGGCTGGGTGAACAACCTCTCCAGAAAGCGCACAGCATTGACTGCTGGCCGCTGATAAATCACATGCCCAAAAGAAGACCTTCAACATGCACAACAGATTGTATGGCTCTTGTAACAGTGTGGTGGCTGCAACACCATGCGTGCATTGCGCAAGTCTGTGACATCTTTCTTGCCAGCATCTGCTGACGTGCACCTCATTTGCACCTGTTTAGACATGCATCTCTTTGGACATGCATCTGTTTGCACATGCATCTGTTTGCACATGCATCTGTTTGGACATGCATCTGTTTGATAATGCATCTGTTTGATAATGCATCTGCTTGAACATGCAGCTGTTTGGACATGCATCTGTTTGAAGATGCATCTGTTTGGAGATGCATCTGAAGATGCCATGAGACTTGCCTGCAAAGGTAGCGCCGCACATATGTGCCTAGCACCAAATGCAATAGCTGCTGCTGCAGCTGCTCGCCATCCCTGCTAGGGACAGCAACCGGCCGGATGGGGATGCTCCCATCCCCAGCTCTCTGTTGCTCTCCTTCTGCGGGAGTTCTGCCACAGGCAGGAGCCAGAGCATCTGCCAGGGTTTCATATAGGGCCACATCCAGTGAGGTGGCGCTCAAGGCTGCTGTGGGAATCTCAAGGCAGGCGGTGATGAGGGTGTGGAGGGGGCGCATCAGGGGTGGCTGGGATGCTAGGGTTTGACTTGGCGGCTGTTGCCCTAATTGGCTGGTGCAGGCCTTGATGATGCTGAGAAAGACAGTGCGCATGTGTGCTAAGGGGCTGCCCTGCATGAAGATCAACAACAATAATAAACAATAATGATAATAACAAATTTGCTTTCCAGCTCATGACGAGCTAGGCACGTGCAGAGCCCCCAAGCTGCGTGAGGCGACATTTGCTGTTCAATGCTCCGGGCTGCCGCCTTAGGAGGCTCCCATCATGTCCGCTGAAAAGCGTAAACCTTTACTTTGCTGTTAAGTCATCTGCACTGCTGCTGTACCTACCTGCAAAGCTTGCCGAGCCTGGGCAATGCTGTTAAGCTGGTGACTGGGGTCAAGTCCCTCCATGTAAGCAGCGCTCACAGAGCCTGCCTGAGCAGCTTGATGGCAGCGCTGCAGGTATGAGGCAGCACTGGCCATCCAGCCAGCCATTCGTTTCAGCAGCAGTGAGAGCAAAGTGGCTCCACCTGTCCCTGCATGACAATGGTTGCTAGCTCTTTTCAATCCCAAAACGTCTTATGTCACTAGAAATGTCATCCCTACACTGGAAATCTAAACTCAGAAACGCCTGGGGACAGTAAAAAAGTGTTTCTGCATTGTGGGGATGTTTTAACGGATATGCACACTTGAAGCAGTGTATATAATTGCTGGTAGATACATGCAGCAGTGTCAACATATAACTACAGGTAGGTAAAGCAGCATCAACACATGCTTGCTTGTAAAACCATGAAACACCGCGTCAACACATGCTTGCACCTTGGTTTGCAGTGAGTAGGTTGCTCACTGGACATGCCAAGTTTGACATTCAGACTGGCCTCAACATGACATTGAAATGACAGCGCTTGCGCCTCTAATGCAACTGAACAGCTGTTTGATGCTGTGTAGTAGACACACGCAGCTTGCTTGCAGGCTGACATACTTTGGAGCAACGCAGTGTGCCTGTGGTAAGGAAGTGTCCGTGGGAACATGCACACTGTGATGACAACTGAGAACCACAACAATTGTGTCACAGTGCTGACTGCTGCGTATGCTGACTCCTGTATATGCAACAGTGTATGGAGCACCTGTCTTGTGTGCAGCAAGCAGGTGTCCAGCAGCCTCAGTAATGGCTGCACAGATGTTGGTAGCTGCCCGTTCCCACCTGCACAGTTGACAACCATAGCATTCACACCGTGCAAACCTACATGCATGGCTATCAACCTGCATTGCATGTGTGACATGTGCATGTTTTGATGTTTGTCACGCTTGTAAACACTGCTGTGCGTGGACGTGTGTGGATGATAATGGCATATGCTTGCAGCAGGTAAGACAGCACAGGTTTATGTAGGACTGTAAGCTGACAGCCATGCTTATTGTGACCAAGATCACAAGATGTCAACGTGACAACACAGATGACTGTCAAGCAACAGCCCGTCAAGGCCCAGACATCTGCACTGCTGTCATGGGCAATCCTGATCACAGTCATTAGCATTAGTCATCAGCAGTCATTAGCAGTAGCCATCAGCACTCATTTGCGTCTGAACTATGTACAGTCGTCACAGTCATTAGCACCAGCAGTCATTAGCAGTGGTCATCAGCAGTCATGGTAGCCATTGGCATCTGTGCTTATTTGCAATTGTCATAGTAATTAGTATCAGCAGTCATAAGCAGTGCAAAGGCTGCTGGAGGCTTAGTCGTGCTTACTCAAACTGGTGTGCTGGCACAGCTGACACCTCACGCCCTCTGGCAGCCAAGATGTCATCCAGGTCATTCATCAGATCTACCACATGACTGCGCCACTGCACAACAGCCATTTTCCATTAATGCTTGTTTGTTTCCATAACAAGAAGAACCTTTTTGCATCATTCATTGAGTCCATCCACCTGTCAAGTTTCAGCTTGTTCAAAGCCATCCAGTCGCATCTTTGTTGTGCCACTGCCAGCTGGGAGCTGCACTGTACATTGTAAAGTGGCACGAGGTGCATTGAGAATGATGGTGCCACCAACTGGCAGCCAGTCAAATGCAAAGGTACAAGTAGCAGGGGGATGAGGGATGAGGGGTCCCTTGCTACAGGTGCATTTCATCCTCAGATTAGCCTCAACAAACTGTTCTAGCATGTGAGACACAGGCATGAATGTGCAGTGAGCAACTCAACCCACTAAATGGAGCACAGGATGCAGCATACGAGATCCATATGCTGTACAGTGAGGTTTCACTTGGTGATCAGGATGAGCCAGGTGTGCACTGACTATGCTTGCTGCCATCAGTATGATAGCTGTAGAGAATGCATGACTATGTTGCCCACCTGGGGATGCACAGCTGCTTCTTTCAGTACAGCAAGCACAATGCTTGCACGCACCACACCAGTCTGGTCTGCCAGCAGTGCTTGTTGGGTGTGTGTGACATGTCTGAATAGAGCCCTGGTGTGCTGGTTGCTGGCAACTACCTGTCACAGCCTTGTCAGTCAGGAAGATGTTTCAGAGCTATAAGGTAATGCAGTCACAACCCTCTTGCTGCATGACCCATTGCAGTACCGGGCGTACACAAGTAATGTCGGGTATACACATGTAATGATGGGTGTACACATGAAATGACTATGACAGGCAAGTGGGTTGCATCAGCTTCAGGTGTCATGCTCGTTTTGTGCATCCTGGTGAGGGTGGTGTCATCAAAGCAGCTGCACGTTGTCAGCAAGGGCGCACATGTTCTGTAAGCATGAAGCTGAGAGTTTGGTCACGTGTGTTGCAGGCCAAGTCACTGTGTACCAACAGCAAAACTGCACAAAAGGAAATGAAAATAGGGGCAGCAAAAAATGTCCTGCTGTGCCTTGGCAATCTTTGCAGCTATCAAGCACACGAGCAGCAGCAATGACTGATTTGCATGTGTAGGAACATGCGCCGATGCTGCATAGGTTTGCACAGCCAACAGCATGATAGGCATGCTCAGAAGTTGCAGTGTGTATTGATTCATTCATGCATTCATTCTTTCCTTCTTCATGTGTACGTTCATTCATCTGTGCATTCATGCAGTCATATGTCTGTTCATTGAATGTGTGCTTTCCCCTGGGGTCAGGTACATGCAGTCCTGCATAGCTCCCTGTACGAGTGACTGTTTTGGCAGTCAGCAGTCTGCAGTCTCTTACCAGTGTGAAGTACTTGAGGGCATTACGCTTGCCATCATCCAGGACAGTCCTGAGCCACATGCTAAGCAGCTCCACTGCTACTGCTGTAAAGGCTGCTATTCTGTGGTTTGCCTGCAGTTCAACATGTGAACAATAGCCCTATTTCTCTGACTGACACAGCTGCACTGCACATGTATCTTACACAGGGCTGCATTGAGGGCTGCATTGAGAAGGTGCTATGATGGTTTGCCATGACACACACGCACAGCTTCTGCTCCAGGTGCAGATGTACCCTGTTCTCAGCATTCGACCGCAACATGCCACACTAGGATCAATACGTATGTCTCTACATTGTTCAAGTAGAAGCATGCAAGGAGCCAATCCCCAAATGGGTCTGACATCTGCTGATGTATGACGAGCTAAACAGACAGGTGACATCCCAGGCCTGTTGTCAAGTCCGAAACACACGTAAGTGAGAGACACATCGGGGCCCAGCATGATTCCTTGATAGATTGGATCTCAGATGCACGTTCCCAAGGGTACGCTGATTTGCAGAGCTTGATAAAGTGCCTGGATCATAGTCGTATTGTAAAATTTGGGGTCCAGCATGATTGTAATGTGATATTGTATTATGCATTAAATCCCAATGCCAGGTAAGATTCATTTCCGCACGGGAGTTACCTGCAGAGTGTGAGCCAGGAAGAAGACAGCAAAGTGGCGGTAGAGGGTGTTGGCATGCTTCCAGAAGGTTCGCGGGTGGAAGGGCTTCATGGCAGACAACTCAATACGGCTCCAACCCATCAGCCCTGACTGGGCTAGCAGCGCATGGGCTCGAGCCAGCACCTCCACCTACACCACAGCTACCAAACCTTTCATTCCTTTTTCATCCCTTTTTCATTTCATTCATTCCTTCGTTTCCTTTTCATTACTTTTTCATCCCTTTTGCAATTTATTCATTCCATTCAGCAGTGACCAGTTTTAGGTGCGCAGCCAGTTATGGCTCATTAGGTATCCTGGCCTGAAATCCATTGCGTGCATGCTTTCTGGTTTGCAGGCCTCACGGCAAAGACCTTGTTATGGCTGTTATGTCTGGCTGACATGATTGATTATGCTGGTTCTGGTCTGGCTGTCAGAGTCAAGGCAGCGTCATTACTCGCACTTTGCCAGCTGCGTTGCATGCTCGGCATGTTGCCAGAGAAGGCATCTGCAGGAGACTGGTTGCAGCAGACATGATGATGAGGCTTCCAGCCATCAGGCCTTGCATGAGCTAATCATTTGCCCCAGAGATTGGGCTCAAGCAGCAAGCAGTTCTCAGGGTGCATGCATCAGCTATTGGGTCTATGCATCAGGCCATTTGCCTCAGAATGTGCCTGTAGAACTGTGCACAAACCATAAGCATCAGGGTTGGCACATGAACGCCCCTTGCCTGACCCTTTTTGGACTAGCAGATGATCAGCTGACCAGCTTTGAGGCAAGATCAGCTTCTTACAGCCCAGAAAGCTGGCAAGTACACCCACTTTTAAGGAGACACTGACTTCATCCAGCTTGAAGGCAAGCCCGGGGTCATCTGCATCAGCAGCAGGCGGGCTGCGCAGAGGGTAATCAACCAGCAGCAGCTGCTCAACTGGCTGCATCAGGGTTGCCTGCACATGCTCTGCAAGCAGCCTCAGGCTGCTTCCTGTGTCCCCGGCGGCTTGCCCACTCTGCAGCATGACATATTGGCTCAAGCCTGTAGCAGCATGCTCACATGTGCTGGTGCTGATGTGCTACAGGGCTGTCATGCTATGTACAGTGTATACATGAGATGGTGTATCAATGTGATCCAACAATCACATCGACAGTCATATGTATTGTGTGATATAGTATAATGAGAGTGTCATTGTGTGCTTGTACTGGGACCAGTAGGAGCTTTTCAGCTGATGGCATGTGTTCAGCAGCAGATGCATTCGTCGAGTACTAGACAGGAAGCTGCCTAAGCCAGCGATGTGCAGCCTATGTTGATGCTTGCAAGACAGCTGAGCCTACATTAGCGCCGTGCATGGTATGCACACAGATTTGCAACTCAATCAATGACTCTTGTGTCAGTTGGCCTTGACCCATCGGAATCATGACACTTGTGCCGCCATCACATAGCCGGGAGTGTGCACCTGCTCTTTGTATTTAGGTGTTGGCATGAATGCAACCTCAGGAATGTTTCGGGACTCGTATAAGGCGTTTTCACATCGTACAGAGCGGCTTCTAAAAATTCTCATCAGCAGAGGCTGGATGCATGCCTCGTCAGCAGTCATGGCAGCAGGCATGGCAGCATACCACTTCAGCTTGCATGGCATCAGTCACGGCAGCATACCTCTTCAGCTCGCATGGCAGCAGTCATGGCAGCAGGCATGGCATCAGTCATGGCAGCATACCTCCTCAGCTTGCATGGGATCAGTCATGGCAGCAGTCATGGCAGCATACTTCTTCATCTTGCATGGCATCAGTCATGGCATCAGGCATGGCAGCCTACCTCTTCAGCTTGCATGGCAGCAGTCATGGCAGCATAGATAGCTGACAGAGCCCCATGCCGGACCTCTGGCCGTACAACCCTTCCTCCTTGAAGAAGATCTGCCAACTCAGGACCCAGCAGATGAACAGCCGTCTGAGGACTGCTGTTGCTGCAACACCTCTGAATGTACTGCAGGAAAACCTTCAAAAGGCCCTCGTTGCCCTGCATTGACAGCACTTTCAGCAAACCTGCAGTGCCCAGCAATGCCAGCGCTTCCAGCAGGTATTCATTGGCTGGTACTGACAGTGCTTTCAGCAAACCATCATTGCCCTGCATTGACAGCGCTTTCAGCTTGCTGTTGCCTACTCAGGCAACATCTTCGTTCAGTATTTTGCAGTCTGGGGTGTGGAGCTGATAGCGAGCTGTCAGACCTTTGGCTTCAAAGCAAAAACAAACAGGATGAGGGACAAGATCAAGCTGGTGCGAATTTTGCATAAAGAAGAGCCTAACGTCCCAACGCTGGTAGTTTGGATCAGAGACGAGGAGAAGCAAGGGGTAAAGTCATGCGTCAAATGGAAAGGCAAGCTGTCTGAAGGGACTCTGAGTGGGCTAGCCAGTTTTGGCCAAGGTATACAAGAAAATGTTGTGAATAGCAGATAGTCCTCACTCACATCTAGCTTGTGATCACTACATCTGACATGAGCTTTATCCCCAGTACAGATGTGGAAATGGTCTGATAGCATATGAGCAACCCAAGCATGAGCAGTACAGATTGTGCTGTAAAACTAGAGTAACTTTCACAGCCAGCCTGAGAACAACAGTACTTGATGCTAATAAATAAAACATGATGTCAGCATACCATTGTGAGACTGATGAGGAGGGCCAGCTGGTCATTCATCTCCTCAAGACTTGTGGCAGCCGGCATGTGAAACGGCCCTGCACCACAGACACCGCAGCGTCAAGACTGGCAACACGTAGGCATGCTGACTTGCATGATGTATGTTCATGAACAGATCCTGGGCAGCCTGGTGTGTTATATGGCTTCTTGATAAACTGAAAGGTGCTGAAAGGTGCCTTTGGCGCCGTGTACTGAAGCCCACAAGCAGCCATGGGCTCTGCACTGCTTTCAGATGCCAGGAACCCATGTGCATGCAGAGGAGATGAGAAGAGACAAAATTCTTCATCACTAATTACGGATGAAATCCGCAACGATTCGCTGGCTGCATCACTCTGTATGCATTGTCTTGCAATAGGTCTGCCTTGACAGCTACTGTTTGTTGTTCTCTGACTGTTTCAACACACAGCTCTGTGATAGAATTCCTGGCTTGCAAAGTGAAAGAGGGGGGGGGGGGTGGGCTGACCTACATGTAGCTCTTGTCCCATTTCAAGTGGCTCCTGCTTGACAGCCAGCCTTGTTAGCAGCTCTGCATACTCGTCTGTCAAGCTTCCCAGCATGTGCATGATGCCTCGACACACGCCCTCCACCTGTCACATCACCCCTCAGCAAAATGGCCAAACGCTTGGAAGCCCAGTACATGCTTGCTTATGCATAGGTGATGTCTTGTTCTCTTGCGCCACAAGTGCAGATTGCAATGTAGAAGGGTGTTTCAAGTTGTGCGCAGAATCAGTAAGGCAGGATGTGTGGGTCAGTTGTGGCACAACAACCTGAGCCTTTTGACATGACTGCGTGCAGAATGCACAAAGATGTCACAAGGATATAGTGACACTTTGGTGCACCAGCTTGGCTCAGAAGTGCAATCTTTGCAGCACGCATACATATGGTGTGCTGAAATACATGCATGTATTATGACAAATATGGCGACTGCTGGAATGGATGCTGATGCCTGCCTGGAATGCAATACATCACTGAAAAACTGCATGCATGAAAGCAGGAGGAATGTCGACATGGGCGGGGTGTTGGTGCCGGTATCTCCCTGACCCTAGGGGAAGACACGTGCATATGTACTGAATGAACAAACAAACAGACACACGCAATGAAATGCGAGTGAGTGAGTGAGTGAGTGAGTGAGTGAGTGAGTGAGTGAGTGAGTGAGTGAGTGAGTGAGTGAGTGAGTGAGTGAGTGAGTGAGTGGATGAATGCATGATTTGGTGTCTGACCTGGATGGCCCTCCTCTGCATGACAGTGAAGAGGTCAAAGGAGGCCTTAATGAGCATGGCCCTGGCCTGTAGATCACTCTTCATGAAGTCCACAAAGGGCTCCTGCACCACCAACCCACAGGCCTTGTTGCAGAGGGAAGCAGCTCTGGACTCAAGCAATGCAATGGAAGGCAAAAGACTCATTGCGCAAAGCAATGGCAGCTGGGAATCATCACGCATGGATCCTCTGCATTTTGTCAACGGTCATTGCACTTGTTTGACAACTGCCTTGCCTACAACCTTGCAATGTAGCAATGCATGATGCAGCAGCCGCAGATGGGGACTGTACTATGGCATTTTTCACATTTATGCGTTCACTGGGGACTGTACTGTGGGATTTCTCATATCTATGTTTTCTGTCAGACACATCAGACCGACAACAGAGAAGTAGAAGCAGCTTCGGCCACAGATACCACTGCAACATTCATCTCTCTGCCAGGAGCTTGCTCAAAAGCCACACCAAAGTACAGTATCACCCTTGGGAAGACACAAGCTGCACAAGCTGCCACTGCAGTCAATAGAGTAGCACAAAGCACAACATGTCATGCCTGATTGAAGAGCAGCCTGCAGACGGTGAACTCCACATCCTGTTCTGGCAGGGCCTCTGCAGCTAGTAGCAGGAGAGCTATGGCATATCTCAGATCGGCATGTGACTTCAGGTGGGGGGTGGGGGTCCCTGGGGACCCCGCCTCAGCATTGGCTGGGGCTGGATTGAAAGCCAAGGCTGTGATGCTGACGCTAGTTGTGTGATCTAGGGTCTGTTTCTCCAGCAAGCCCTTGACGAAGTCACTGTAGCCCTCATGCATCTGCAAACAGGCAATCAACATTATTGTTTGATGCTTCAGCATGAACGTGTCTATCTGAGAGTATGATGCATGCTCACAGCTGTGGGCGGCAGCTGAGGAAATCACACCACCGCTCAGCAGTACCTTTGATAGAAAAAATGTCATAAAATGTTAGATGTAAAGAAGGCCGGGACATAAAATTGTATCTTTTGAAATGGCTCCTGTATGTATTTGAGGATATTTTAAATGGGTCCTCTGAACACAAATCAGCAGAACAGTTCTGTGCTGATGGCAGAGATCAAGCCCTACTGCCAATTAGGGAATGGAATTGGTGCAGACTGCAAGGCCTGCATGACAGCTCGGACCTGACCTCAGCATCGTCGCTTTTCTGAACAATCTGCCTGGCCCTGACAGCCATCTGCAACAGGTGCCAGCATACACCACCATTGGCCAGGCAACACTGCTCCACTGTTGCAAGGTGCCCGGGCTTATCAGGCAAATCACCAAGCATGCCACTGTGCTGCTGCTGCTGCTGCTGCTGCTGCTGCTGCTGCTGCATTCTGTCTTCTGCCTGTTCCCCCTCTGTGACCCCTCCCCTGGCAGCACTTTGCTCCCCTTCCTGTGCATCTTCCCCTCGGGCACCATGTCTACCAACGAGTGGACCTGCTCCCTGGGGACTGTGTATACCAATGAGTGGACCTGCTCCGGCAGCTGTGTCATCTGCTGTCTCTGGTGGCTCTGTAGAGCTTCTCAAGGCAGTGACTGCTGTGGCAATCGCAGCAGGTTCTGTTGGTTGTCTGGGTCTGTGGCCTTGCTGTGACAGGGACCCTGATGCTTCTTCTTGTGACCCTACTGACACACGCACAGACATCCTCAGCCAGATTTCTGTGGTGATTGCAGCTTAGACAGAGCGCCATGATGTGAATGTCAAAGCTTGTCAGCACCTCATCATGCAGATCTATCAGTCATCGCTGCTGCCTGCTCATGTTGCATTGCCCAGTGTCATGAGAGATGCATACTAAATACTTGAATGCATGTTGAAGCAGGGGAACATGTATGCAGAGAGAGATCTCTTCGTTCAAGATTGCGCTTTGCGTACCTGACTGAGAAAGGCCTCCGTTGGTTTCAGTCTGCTCAGTCACGTCAATGATGTCACGCTGCTGCTGCTGCTGCTGCTGCTGAGAAGACTCTCCCTGATTTGCGCGCAATGGATGCGAGCCAGACATGGCAGGGTCTTGGGGACTGGCATGTGACTCCACCGAGGCAGTAGGAGGTTCTGCCTGACTGTTAAGCACATCTGACTGTGCACACGACCTGTAATTACAACAACAACAACAACAATAATAATAATAATAATAATAATGATAATGATGACAATAATAATAACAGTAATAATATTAACAACAACGATAACGACAATGATAATAGTAATAATAATAGTAATAAATACGCTTTCCAGCTCATGATGAACCGACCTGTCAGCAGATTGAATTGTCACTGTGCTGCGTTGCTGCTACGCTGACCCTCCACACATTTCCTGCCAGTGCACTGACTGATTGGAAGTCTGATTGTGTGCAAGCATCAACAACATCGAGCGTTGCGCTTTCATAGCACATAGTATGTGTCTGTCACTTGATGCATTACGCACATACACGACAATCAAGCCACAGTCTTGATGAGGAGCAAGTTAGAGCCCTACTGGGTGCAACCTAGCTCACAGGTTCAGGTATCCTTCTTCATGCATGAGGACGCTAGAAAGGATGCCTTATACACAACCAACCTGTGCGTGTTGGACACAGGCTGCCTGCTGGACCCTCCACCACCCCCCCTTGGGGCCCTGGGGGGTCTGACACCCCTGCGCCGGGGTGCTAGCAAACTAGCCGGCAATCTGACGATGCCTATAGGGGCTCTGCGCACTCGAAGGGCAGAGCCAACACTGGGATTCTCAGCAGCTAAACCGGGATGAGGACCATCCCAAGGACTGGTGCTGTCAATAATGATGGACTCTGCCATGTTGGTTGACGTCGGACCTGTCTGGAAGGCACCTATGCTTCCTGGGTTAGGATCAGGTATGACAGATGCATGGGTGCCAGAGTTGGTGCTGGCAGCCATACTGGTTGCTGCTGTGTGAGATCGGGCAGCACCTGAAGCATCATTCATTCAGTCATTGATGCATTCATTCGCTGTTTCACTGATCCAGTCCTTCCTCTCTGAATCCATTCATTCATTTGCTCGATTGTTTGTTGACTTGATGGTTTGTTCCTTCATCTGTTTGTTCGTTCCTTCTTTCCATCACTCATTCAATCAATACAAGGACCTCCCCTAGGGTCAGATACCTCCGGCATTGGTAGCTTTGGACAGAATTTCTGCTGCAACTTTACCTATGAGCTGCTGCAATCAAGCTGAGCGATCGTCCTTGGATCTTGTGCTTTCGCTCATATGGTCTCTGTTGCTGACAGCTTTGGTACACAGTTGCTGAGGCTTAAGAAAGGTTCAAGAACAAGGCTGTCCATGCTTGCAGTTGAGGCATGCTTGACGGCATATGTTGCAGACATTTATCGCAGGACATCGAGCATGAGAACCCTTTTCCCCCACTGTGCAGACAAGAGAAGTTCGCAAAAAACTGTGTCATACCTCTGGAGGCACTGCTGACAGCAGGTCTGGCAAATCCCCAAGCAAAGGCTGCAAAGCTGGTCCCGGGGACTTCCATGCCGTCCTGCATGTACATGTGAAGAGCTTAGTATGCAATTGTTGCTGCAACCATTATCCAATTGCTTGCGTGACGATGGCAATGCAAGCAGGCGAGCAGCTTTGCTGCTTTAGCCATTTTCTGAAAGTGTATGGGCGTCTTGCTGTTGGGCAGGAACAGCAATTTCTGTTCTGCAGCAGTTTGGTTCAAAGGCACCGGACTGTGCAACACAGAAGTTCTACAGGGATGAAAATGTGCAGTCAGGATACTGTTGCAGCCATGCAGGCTGCCGGAATCTGCCACGAGACCAGTTGCATAAAATGCAGTTGTTGTGCTTTCAAGCCAGGATGTCTGATGAGTCACAAGTGGCTCCACAGCCCAGACAGTAAGATATAAAGTGAACTGTGACCTGAGTGATGAAGTGATCCTCGCGATGTATGGCAGAGCCTTCCCATCGTGATTCCCCTGGCAGACCTGCGCTTCTAGCTGAGCCCTGCGGCATGAGTATGTAGCAGCTGAAGTGTCAAACCAACATACACAGTGACAGTCCCAGTGTGAATTAAGGAGTGGCTGTACAGTTTCATGAGCTGATGCCGAGCTCTGGAGGACAGGTGACCTATGCTCTCCAGCGTACCCAATGTGTAACATACCTTAATGCATTTGCCACTTCAAGTGAGATGTGTCGTGCCTTGATGCACTTGTCACTTCGAGTGAGATGTGTCATGCCTTGATGCATTTGTCACTTCAAGTGAGATGTGTTGTGACTGTAAGCAGGCAGTGGTAGCCAGCCTCTGTAGCAGCAGACAAGCAGGTGTGCCAGGTATGTCCAAAGCTTGCATGTCCTCATACGTAGCATGGGCGTGAGAGTTCAGCAAGGCATCAATGCTGCATGAGTGCTGTGTCACGCACAGACATAGGCTGAAGATTGACTGCAGGACAAACATCTGCATCGAGTGTGATGCTCCCTGTCCACAGCTTGACCGGTACTAGCATGGTTTGCAAGGACCAAAGCTACAGGTAGTTGCTAGAAGCAGCCTGAGCCTAGTCACAGGCTTGGTCACAAAGGCTGCGCATGCAAAGCAACTCATGAGATGCACAAGCGCTCACTGGTCGGCCTGCTTCAGGCAGGTCTCCTGGAAAGAAACTGCGCCAGGATGTACCAGAGGGCAAAGTGTTCCCATGCTTTTGTGGGGGCTGCCCTTCAGCTGTGCCCATGCTGCCTTGAAGACCAGTGCTTGATGGGCTTGCCACAGAACCTGTATAGGAAAGCCCAAAAAAGTTCAATGCAATGTACTGTACATCAAAGCACTGTGCCATGGCATTTAGTAGTTGCCGGTAATTGGACTTGGTAATTGCATTCACTGAGGGACTAGTCAGCAAATGCATGTTGCTGGACCACCATGCAGCTCTGTATGCTGTCCGTTTGAATGACTGTGCGTTGTAGGCTTGCAGCAAGGCGTACAAGATTGCCAATGACTGCAGCTTGGTCTGTGATGGGCTCTGTGCAGTGTAATGGGCAGCAAAACAATGGCACAGGATGACTCAACTGCCCATACCGCTCAGCTCTGCTGTGTAAAGCAATTGCAAGGCTACATTCTCAAGACTGCAACATTGTGAATGTCCTGTCAATGACAGTATGCTGGACAGACAAGCTGGCTGATACACTGAACACCACTCTCAGGTGCAGTGCAGCCGCATGCATTGTCAAGCTTGGCAACAAGGCAACTTCACTGTGGCAAGCGCCACAGACTGCTGATCAGGCGTTGCGTACGGCAAGGACACACATGGGAATGGCCGCCTATGCTCTTGACCAACGCAGATTGCTGCCCCAGCGCATGCAACCTTGACATTTCACTCCAGCGTATTTTAGTGTGCAACTGAAGGACATACTCAGTTGGTCGCCATCATCATCCTGATCATCCTCCAGCACATGGCTGCCGAAGCCGGCAGCTGCCATGAAAGCCAGGCTGGAGTCATTCTCAGGCGGGAGAGGCAGCTCGGCCTTCAGGAGCTGCAGCTGCTTTCGTATCTGCTGCGCTGCGGTTTCATGAAACCTGGCCCTGTTCAGCATGAAAGGAAAGTTTACGCTTTTCAGCAATCAGAATGGGAGCCTCCTAAGGCGGCAGCCTGGATCTACGACCATAGGCCATAGCCCAAAGGGAGAGGAAAAACTTTGAAACTAAGGTGGATCTGGCCTGTTCTGTCTGCTTTTGTCTTTGTTCAGCATCACACTGCATGTCAGCAGAGCACAGCTGCTTGTGACACTGTTGCAAGTCGATCTCATCTCTGTTACCGTCCAAGGGTAATAACAGGCTCTCTCGGTCAGAAGCTGCTATGGCTTGCACGCATGCTGCACTGCTGCCTGTGTCTTTTGTATCCTCGTGCAGATCCTGACTCTACCATTGTGCCATGTCACAGCAGTTTGCCATATGACATGTGGTACATGGCATGTGCCTTGGACAGACTGTCAACAAAGGGTAGACAGCAGCTGCATCTGCTCACCTTCCTGTGAGCAGCATGTGTGCCAGCAAATATCTGATAAGCCATGCGTACAATGCCATTTCATAGCCTACTTGCATTGGCATACAATCTCAAAGCAACAGCCTTGTTTCAAGTCTTCTGGCATAGGTACACCCAAGTTTTCAGGGTCAGCATACAGACTTTTGTTGCTCATTGCTAGACAAAGTGAGCTTTCAGCTGCAGAAGGCGTACCCTGCCCTCTCCCGTGCTTCTTGTGAGATGTCATAAGCAAGGCGGGCCTGCTTGAAGACAGGATTGTCCACCAGCTGGTCCTCTTCTTCAGGCCTGGTGCGTTTGCGCATGTTGGTGATGTCCATCATTGGCATGGCTCCTCCTTGCTCACTCAGGTGAGTGAGGATCAGATAATGAGCCACCTGTACAGAGAAGCTCCTGATCAATCGTAAGCAAGACAGCATCCAGCTAGTGAGCTCAGGTGAGTGAGGATCAGGGAATGAGCCACCTGTACAGACAAGCTCCTGATCAAAGGTCAGCAAGGCAGCAGTCAGGTAGTGAGCACATACAGCATGTCCAAGGCCTGACACCAATTCTTTACTTCATTGCCGTGCGGTATGTCACCATCTGTGTACGGAAGCGCTGTGTACCAAAGCTGGCAACATAGTTTGCTTGGTGCAGAGCTGGGAGTAACAGTGACAACTTCAAGGTGACAATCCTTATTGGGGGGAAGATTGATCTTGACACTATCAAAAGTAGTTTTTTGACATTATCAAAATTGGATTTTTGACACTCTCCAAAATTGGGGCCTGGCACCAGGCACCAGGAGGCACCAGATGTCAGACACAGCACAGCGCAGAGCAATGACCACAAGGAGTACGGCGGCAAGCAAGCCTCACAGATTTGAAGCCCTGTTTGGTGGCCTCATGAATGAGCTGGTTGGTGACAGCCAGGTTGCGTCTGGCACGCAGGCAGTTGGCTCCTGAGCAATTGCAGATGTCTCGGCAGCAGGGGCAACGCCAGTCGCTGCGGTGCTTCACCTCATGGATGTTTTCACCCATCCTGATGTACAGGCATGACCCACACCAGAAGCCCCTGCCCTTGCCTCCGACAATGCGCTTTGTGGAGTTGTAGCAAGGGCAGTAGGTCTTTTCGTCAATGGTCTTCTGCCTGCCAAGTCAGTGTAGAGTCAGTGCCAAGACACACACTGAGCAGAGTGCAATGCTGAGTGTGTTTGTTCAGTGCACATGCCATTAAATGTTCAGTGCTTGTGTTCCACATGCGCTTTGCAGCGGAGGTTGCTGCAGGATGCTATTGATGGCAATCTTTGTGCAAATTCGGTTTCCAGCTTTGTTTAAAGAACGGTGACAGGGAGGCAAAGGGATGAGCTGTTTAGGCGATCCTTTGCATTGCTGACAACGTCTGCAACACCAGGACATTGCACTGAAGACCCTGCAGGTTGCGTTCACTGACATGCTAGTCACTGCAGATCAAGCAGCAATGCAGTGTATTCAATGTAGTTCAAGTTGTTTGGTGCATCTGGGTGATTGGAGGCGTGTAATCATACCGACAGAAATGGTATGCAACCGTACCTGCAGAAATGGCATGTAGTGCAGGCCCTGCATGGCTGTACATGGTAGTCCTTGCAGTAGTCTGAGCACTTTCCTTCATTGTACGCCGCTTGGGCCTCAAACTGCTTCAGGCGGCGCAAATGGTCCAGAGTGTAGTACTCTCTGCATTGCACATGACAGGGCTTTGTAATCTCAGAACAAAGGCTCAGCTGCAGCTCAAGGTATGAGGGGGTTCCCAGCTCAAGTGTTGGTGTGAGAGCTGTATCACGTCCAGCAGGAGGTGTGCAGCAGCCCAGATTTGTTGGACAACCAGCAAACATACAGCAGTGACTTTCTCAGAAGCAAAATGCATGCGCACAGGTTGCATGAAGAGAGGGTCATGTGAGCATCATGGTGCACTGACCAAGACTACATTCATGTGCAGCTGGGCAAACACCAAAGTTGATGATTGTGGCAATACCTGTTCCTCCCTTGAGCCTGACGCATTTGCCTTAGCTCTGGGCCTATCCTGTTCTTGTAGTGCTGCAGAGAGGCAATGTCCACATGGACAGCGTCTGCTGATCTGCCAGATCCAGAGCTTGCTTCTTCTGACAAGGCTGGCATGCCGCCTTGGCCTGCAGTGGTTGCTTGAGGTATCATGATTGAGTGATGCAGGGCACAAACCACTGTGCTTTCAGAAGCCATGTACTGACCTGTGTATGCTGATCTGTACTGCCTGATTTGCCGCCCATCACTGGTCCCACCAGGCAGCACTGGTGGCCGCTGGGCACTGGTAAGCAGGGTGTCAAGGAGATCTTCGCCCTCCCGAGCAAAGTCTTGCAGCAGTAGGCCACGCGCTAGGCGGGGCATGACTGGCTGCTACAAAGAGATCTCTGCTGTGCAGTAGTGATGACGAAGACCGGCTGTGCCGGATCAGTTTCGGTGATCAGGTATTAAGATCTCTCTGACAAGCTCGGCGAAACTCGCTACGTGTTCTGCGAGTAACTGTGCGCTGCTCATCTGCAACATGTACCGAATCTATCAGGTAGCTCATGCCACTCTGCAGCCACAACAGTGCATTTGCACCGCTGCCGTGCATCGTCAGCCTTACGGTTGTCTGTCCAACAACGCTCGGTACTGCAGGCTTGCAGCAACGGCAATTTGCTCACGCAGCTTCATACTTGGAATCAGCCTTGATGAACGCTTGCGGTCACCATTGCTCAGAGGCACGACTCCAGGCTTGCCAACAACCACAGCGACAGGTTTGACCTAGCAATGACTTTTGAGTGGTCGTTTGGTCAAACAGCAATTGCAGTCTGTCGAAGTTGGATGTTCCGACATCATCTGTTCCGAGACATCGCAGCGTTGATCTCTGCAAGATTGCACAAGAGCATTGATCAGACGTGTGCCCCGCGTTAAGGAAGTAGCTTGGCCATGTCTGAGGTCAAACGGAAGTTGAGGAACAGTAAACAAGCCGATTTGACAGAGATGCCTGAAGGTATCGACTCAAGTGACAACAGGAGTGCAATTGTCAGCCAGGTGTCGAGGGAAGAGATCTTACGACTCTATGAACTTTGCTTCAGGCTCACAGAACAAGAAAAGGAAGTCCCCAGCTGCAAGCAAGGGTGTCAGCAAAAAGAAGAAACACGAAGATGAAACAACAAATGCGAACATGGTCCAAGCAACAGTTGAGGACCTTTCAGCAGCCAAAGCATCCACGTCAGGCGCAAAGCTGGTGGACCCCAACACAGGTGAAGAGGTGCAGGCTGTTTCAGAAGACAAACCAGACAAAGCTAGCAGCAGCAAGGCAGCAGCCAAGCCCAAAGGAAAAAGCAAGAAAGCTGGCCAGCTCGTTGACCCAAACACTGGTGACGCTATTGACCCTGCGGCTACTGTAGAGAGCAAGCCAGCTGCCAAGCCAAGCAAAAATGTCAAAGAAGAAGCCAATGACAGCAATCAACCTGGCCCATCGACAGCATCAGCCAAGCAAGAGCCAACGTCTGACCAAGAGCAATACGTTAAAATCAACAGAGCGCCTGTGCTGACTCTGTGGGTGGCTGTTGTGGCTGAGCGACAAGGATTCAGTAAAGAGGCAGGGCTGACATTTGGCAAAGCCATCAGCGGCATGCTGGCACAGAGCAAGGGCAGGTAACCAGCTTGCCAGCTTGAGACCTTGTCTTCAGCCCCTATATTGCTACTCAGCATGAACGCAGCTGTAGCAAGCCTTTGTGGACAAATTCCAAAGTCTGGCCAACAACAGCTGTGTTTGTAGCTCAAGCAACAACTCTGCATAGCTGGCCATGAGTAACTCCAGTCAGGAAGCATGACATATCAGCAAGGGTCGATGCAGCAGCGCGCTTGACAATGACCAGTATGAGTTTGGTTGACCCAAGCCTTATTAGATTGTAGTGGCAGTCACTGGGATTGTGGTGACAGTTACTGGGATTGTGGTGACAGTTGCCGGGATTATGTTGACAGTCATTGGGATTGCAAAGCCTGCCATTGTCCTCAACTCACGCTGGACTCCTGCTGCTGTTTTCCCCAAGGCATGCTACTGAAGAATCCTTCCCAATGTCATCAAAAGCTCCAGACGCAGTTTGGAAAGACTCAGAACAGAGTTTCGGGCCCAAAAGGCTCACATCAACAACACCAGCAGCCGACATATAAGCATGCACCTGTTGGTTGTGATGAAACCAGAAGCCGCATGTGATTCCTTGATAGACTGGATCTCAGACGCACTTTCCCAAGGATACACTAATTTGCAGAGCTTGGTAACATGCCTGGGATTATTGGGGTATTGCATCAGATACAGTATGCAGTCAAGCAAGGTTGTGTTAGGCTGCGCAGCGCATTGCAATGCATCTCAGAGGCTATTTTTACAGTCCTGGAGAGTAGATCCGCTGACTGAGCCGCGTGTGGTTGCAGATCTATAGGCGTGTTTGACAAGAAGGACACCGATGACGATGCCAAGCATGAGAGGGAGGAAGAAGAGCACGCACAAGGCATTGCCAGGCACGATGTCTTTGGCATGAGCATCAAAGCCAAGGACGCTGGCGATGAGGGCGATGTGCGGGCTATGGACACTGACATGAAGGTATATCTTCTATGGACAATCAAATACAGGTATATCTTCCATGGACACTAACATGAAGGTACACCTTCTATGGACACTAACATGAAGGTACATCTTCTACGGACACTGACATGAAGGTACATCTTCTATGGATACCAACATGAAGGTACCTTTCCTATGACAGACAATTCCTGCTGCTCATGCACTGCACTGGGCTATGCACAGTGCTTCAGCCTTCAGACTGCCCCAGCGTCAGATTGCATCAGGTCCCAGACCTGACAATGCAAACCGCAAGAAACAGCACTCTAAGTCCAAAACCCTACATCATACCTCACTCTGATAAGAAAAGCCAAAGTTTCAAACAAACTTAGGGTGTTTCAATCCACCCAAAAGCGGGCCCAGATCTGATGCAATGTAACGCTGAGTTCAATCTGTCTGCTTGGGCACCCCATGCATGAATACGCATTTGGTTTAGATTCCCCTTTCCTCAATCAGCAATGTGCCTACCAGTACCATTCACAATGCTGTATAATTGCAGAGCCCATGTTACCTGGTGTTTGCAGACAAGGCCAAGTCCATGCGTTGTCTGTGCTCTCTGTCACACGATAAACTCAACAGCAAGCTGCACCTGAAGGGCTGATGCGTGTCGCACAACTGGGCTTGTTCAAAGATCAGTCATGGTGCAGCCTTGCATGCACCAACTCACTGACTTCACGGTAGGATCCTCCCACAAGGGTGTATGAGGCGCACTCATGATGCTGGTTGATCTAATCGGCTCACCATGCTGCAGGCGCTGAATCACAAGCAGGTGGAGGGCTACCTGCAGAGGGCTTTTGGGCATCAGCTTCAGGTGCGCCTAGAACCTGCCTCTTGCACCATATAGAAGCTAATCACGTGCATAACTCAGGTGCATACAGCACACGCCTCCTGCATGTTTGCTCTGCCATGCATGTTTGCTCTGCCATGCATATGCCCTGTCCGCCCTGTGTAAAAATTTGAGACCCTGTCAGCTCAGGGCTCAGACCTTCTACTTTACCTGCCTTCTGGCAGTAGCACAGTGGCTGAGAAAGTGGTCGACTACAGGTTACCAAGGATGCTTTGTCAGAGCTGGCCGACAGCTACAAGGCAGAGGAGATTGGTGATCACTGCTACCACTTGTATGAGCAGTTCCGCCCCAGTGTAGCATCAGGGCAGAAGGGGTGGGGGCAGAAGGGCCAGTTGGATCTGACCCAGATCCGCCAGCTGACTGAAAAGCATTAGTAATGACATCTGATGCTGCCAGGTGGCATCAGACCCCTGTGAGCCTGCCAACTTATACAAGCCATGAACAACGCTTGAATGTGTTACAGTCAGTTGGCGTCAGACTTGACAGCGTTGCTGTGCAACGCTGTTAGCACGTGTCAGACTGTCACACAATGCTGTAATGACAAGTGGTAGCACCCCATGGGGTACCCATTGGCGCCAATGCACCATGTGTATATACACAATGTCTGCTCAGTAAGTACGCGATGTACATTGATTGCACATTTTGCAAACATTATTGCCTGTGTAATATCAGGATAGAACAATCAAGGTTTTCAACTTTGCACAGCAGACATCGCGCATTCAACTGAAACGCACACCGTGGAACTTGGGCAACTGCACCCATGATAAACTCTAGAATATGTAAACATGGCATGCAATTGTCATGCTTTGATGGTCAACCGTTCGCTGAACAGGCCGCTGACAGGCTGCTGTACTGTACAGTTTAGGATGCTAACACTCAACATCCACCATGTCAAAGTTTGACCTGAAGGCACCTAGTCTACTTGATACATCTTGACCACTCAACTGTCTATGGCTATGTACAATGTATCAAATTGAACAGATCTGCCAGATTTGATCATATATAGTTGTGGGTACATGAAATGACTACTCAGCTGTCTATGTACACTGTATCAAATTCTGTCTCCTGGACACTGATTACCTCAAGGCAAGAAAGCACAGGTCTAAAGTGCACAGCTTTGCACCAAGCTTGCCCATGCCCATGTCTTCCCGCTGCCTAACACAACAGCAAAAGCAGAAGCATGGGCAAAGCAAATTCAAGAGGGGCCTTATTTTGCTGTGCTGTCACAAAGCAAACTTTGCAGGACTGTACTCAGTAGTCAGCTTGTCTAGCTACAGCCTCAAGCGGCGGCTAGTTACAATGTCCGACAACCCATTTTCTTCCAACGCTTGCTTTTGCTGTTGGAACCCGTGTTCTACCACAACAGCTGCTGCTTCAAACAAAGTATTTGTGCCAATTATTTTGCCTTCCACTAAAACTGAACTAGACGATTCTAGGCCTTGCAACACTCGGTACTGGCTGAGGAAGAAGGAGAAGGTGGACGGTTCAAAGCCCACAAATCTGTGGGCCTTTGCCAACACCAGCAAGTCAACCAGAGCCTTCTGTTCAGAATGCAAAGCGCCTAGCTCAGCAGAATCCAGAAACTGCTCCTTGAAAGCAACACGTTCACACAGACCCTCAGCTGTCAAATTTGCCATGAAATGGTCCAGGGTTGCATGACCTGCCTCATAAGACAACAGCCCAGTGGCAATGTACATTGGCGCCTTGTCATCGAAGCCAGCTGTCTGCATAGCTTTCAAATATTCACCCCAGTACACATCTACCCCACCCATGGTCCGGGCCCAATCCATTGCATCTGCTTCCACCCTCAGATGGGCCCCATTGAAGTATGGTGCATGCTCAGCCATACCTTGCAGAACCTGATCTGCCAACTGATGCACCACAGGAGCGAAGAAGAGGTTTCTTGCGACCTCTGAGACAAGCTCCAAATGATCACTGCTTCTGAACATGAAGAGCGTGACTGGAAGGTCCGCAACAATATATGGGGCCTCTGTTTCAGTGAGCAGCTTGTACTCTCTGGCTGCTGTGAGCACAGCTTGTGTGACCAGGTCTGTGAGCTCATTCATGTCATATGCTCTGAGGTAGACATCTGATACATTTGTGATGAGCCTTGTGTCGTGCTGATCAAGGTACCTGCGGGTGTGCAAACAGCTGTCATGCTGACATCCATTTGCACTGCTGACATCTGCACTGCTGCCCAGAAGCCGTCAAACAGAAAGCACTAAAGCAACTGACAGGAAAAATTCACACTGGGTGCACTTTGAGGGCAGACAGACTACAATGGCAAATGTCGGGGTCGAACAATCATGCAATCTTTGAAAACAGTAACTGTGTAGCATCACTGCAACCCTCTCTCAAAGGCTCTTGATGTAAATTGTGTTGTGTCACAGCAGTTTTCCACTGCCCATCAAGCGTTACCTGGGAAAGGCACTCTCAGGCTGTACAAGGGCAGGCAGCTCCTGCAAGGCTGGTGTGTTCCATACTTGAAACCCCATTTTGGCCCATTCTGCTGTTATCTTGTCTGTGTCATACAGAGTCTCTACAGGCTTTGCAGACCACTGCACTTTGTTGAACTCCTTGAAGACGCTGAATGCATCTTGGAAGGAGCTCCGAGCCACTGCTGGCGGTAGCACGATCTGCATATACAGTTGCAATGCTTTGTGCATGCATGGTGAAGGTGAGTGTGATGTTTGCTGATTCAAGCTGCGTGAAAGTTGTCTTGGCAGCACCTTTTAGTGCAAGACACGAAAGGACAAAACATCACTTGTGACAATCACAAATGGCGTGCTGGTCACCCTCAGCATTGCAACAGACTGCCAACAGCGTTGCATGCAGTCAGATCTGCAGGATCAGATGAGTCAGGAGCAGGATCTTGCGAGGCAGGGGCAGAATCGATATCTGTGGGCACGCAAAGGGTCAAGCTGCAGCTCACCGAGCACCTGCCTAGCACAGCACAAAGGCTGAAAGCTGCAATGTGGCAGTAATGTTGGTTGCTCAAGCCTGTGGCTGCCGTGTAGCGCAAGATGATCTGCGGCAACTGGTGTTGCCTGTTCTCTTGCTCACCAAATTCTCTGCAGCCAGCACAGTAAGCATAAGGTATGAAGTTGGATGCTCAGAGAGCATAGCAAGCTTTTCAGCAGTTGCGTATTGAACATGTATGCGCCATATATGCACTTCCGGAGCTGCATGCTTCCTGATACGCACGGCGCAATTGCAAGTTCGCTGAGCTGACTACACGTGCACGACACTATGTCAGCTTGTCGCTTAGGCTTGTGCACACTTCTGCGTTGCGTGGCTTTGAGATACAACCTGTAGTGCCGCCACGCTTTGTTCTCAGACCCGTATCGCTGCAGTGAGAGATCGGGGTTTAGGGCGAGATATGCTTCCCAGTCAAAGCCGGTCACAGATTGATCGGTATCAACGCTCTGTCTCTGCCGCTGGAGGCGGTGCACCCTTCTCCGGAGACGAGGTGAGCTATCTTGATGTTGCTCGTAGATCTTGACGCTGTGGGTCAAAGACAAACTTGTAGTTGTTTCGCCTTGTTGCTGCCCGTCTACGAGCTCGAGGTGCAGGTTGTTCCGGCAATTCACCGGCGAGAATACAGATACGATCAACGCGATGATTGAAACGCATTGCCAAAAACACATTGACCAAGCCACGCCAGCAATGGCCCTGTTAGGCGCACGGTATCCAGGTCGTACTGTCGCGGTTTTAGACAGTTGCTTCTCCTATTCCGTGCATGCTGTACTGCAGCCGGACCGAGGAGAATATCAGGGCTCTTCTGTATATTATTTGAGATTTGTCAGAAGATTGCGGAAGGCTTGCCGTAATGCATATTCGATATGGGCCCTAACTGAAGAGACAATCTAACAAGCCAGGGGCCACGTGCCGACGCATGTTGACTCATGCTAGCTTCCTCACTCACGAGCGACGTGTGACAAATGGTGCGGTTACCGTGACAAATGCTGCTTTTTACATCGTGACCCTCCTAGCTGCAGTGCTTTCCACATTTCAGGACTTGGCCGTGCTCATTTCAGGGTTGGCCATGCTCTTCAGCAAGGTCAACGTTAGGTTGACCTTTTCACCACAATCGAGTAGTAGATGCTCCTAGACATTCAATGTTTGCAGCTATAACAGATACTTGGAGAACCGAAATGCGCCTTGAAGCTAACAGCTGATATCATAGCAGTTCCTGTTTCGTTAAGAAACAGTCTTGGACTTGACTCAGTGAGCTATGAGGCACTGTGCCTCAGGCACAAGCCTTGCTCAGCTTTCACCTGCTCAGCTTGATCTACCTCACAGTGTCAAAAGCACGCACTGACAGCATGCTCAGCACCTGAGCTCCCATCACTTGTAACATTCCGAATTGGTCCTCAGGCAGAGCCTTGGTCACAGAGGTACGCTGTTTCATCATCATACATGATGGGCACTGGCACATTTGCCTTGTCATTCTCATAGTCAAGAGCCAATTCTGTGAGAGCCTGCAATTCCACCAAGTTTGTTTCAAATTTGGTGATGATGGTGCAGCAAGGAGTGTGCTCGTTGCTAAACATACAACAGGTGACACCAATGTTGACTGTGCCATATCGCCTGAAGCACTCAGGGTCTGCTTGCACATACACTGCACAGCGCATGACCAGCCTGTGGCTAGCGAACGCAGACACATTGTCAGCTTTGTGATAACATGGAACATAGCTTGTCTGCAAGCCTGGCATCCCTTGGAGCTGAATCCAGTCTGGTTGATTAGCTGCATTGGTACTGATGCAAACACACAGCTGACAGGACATAAGCAATCCCTGTGACGACACTTCAAGAAACCATGCCAGGGCTCACTGTCAGCTTGTCACTCAGCACAGAAGCGAAAGCAATGGTACCTGATCAATCTGAGAGGCAGTGGCAGGCACACTGGCTTTCTGGTTGTACTTCTCGACCAGCTGTGCCAGCTTCACACTGTGTGTACCACTCTCCTTGTCCAGGAACATCCCTCTCAGCACCAAACCCATGTTGGTCTTCTGCGCAACAGTCATCGGACCTGCCTGGGCGGTGTTGACTCTGGGCACAGCTGTGGCGCTGGGGCCTGCAGCTGGGGCAGCCTCTTCATCTTCCTCCATCATGTCTGCAAAGGCAGTCAGTCACATGGTGCATGATGGCCTGTCATGTTATGCTAATCCCCCCCTCGAGGGTGTGAATCTCGTGACAAAGACGTATGAGGTAATGCTGAGTTGGCCCATTGTGCATATTACGTCAAGTGATGAGAAGCAGCGCAACAAGAACATACCCCACTGAAAAGAATTCTGAATCACGTCATACACAACAGGGTTACAGACGCTGCCACACAATAGAACTCACACGCGGCACACACACATGGACACTTGCGTTGCCACTGCAATGTGGGCTGCTGTGTACCTGTGTCAGGGCCCTGTGCAGCAGCCCCTGCTGATGCCCTGGTGGCCCTAGCAGCCCCGCCTTGTGCTCCAGGTGCAGTATTGTCATCGTCATCTGCAATGCCACCACCTTTATTCCACCACCTCTATTACAACAATAGCTAGTGGTGCCAATGATCGAGCCAGGGATCCAAGGAACCAGTTACAGATTGGACTAGGAGGCATACAAGGAAGGGAGGAAGGTGGCAAGCAACATGTGATGATGTTTTGTGGTGTGAGGTTGCTGCTGCAGTGCAGCTACAGAAGATCATGATAACAACATGACCTGCCTGGCAGTTATGAGGTGGTACATGAACAGCAGTCAATGCTGGTGCATGCAGCAGGGCATGTATGTACCTGAGATTCCATCACTGTCATCACCATCGCGTGTGAGCCGCTTGCTTGGGTGATTGCGCCCTGAATGGCCCCTGCCACGGCCCTTCCCATTGCCCCTCCTGTAAACAGAAAAGAAAAGTTTACGCTTTTCAGCAATCATAACAAGAGCCTCGTGAGGCGGCAGCCTGGAGCGCCCCTCCTGTAAGACAAGCCAACGGCCAGCTCTCTAAAGGGCTGCGACATCACACGTGAGTATGATTGTTTTCGCTATTTCGCTCTCGGGCGACTTTTTAGTCGTTTCTCTAAAGGGCTGAGTTGCAAACAGGCACAGCCAGGGATGTCTATGGTGTGTCTTTCATCATGGCTTTTGGAAGGACAGATGGAGCTGTGTAGAGCAAGGCAGCAGCATCTTGAGGTGTCACCAATTATGTTCTGACCCCCAGCCGAGCATTGACTGGGCTCAACTGGCATAAACTGCAGCAATGGAAAACAATATGATGATACAACATGACAAGAGGTCAGGCTCGAGTTACAGTAGTAGATGCACAGTACTACGGCAGGCTGAATGTGCATGCCGGGCCATACTAACATCCACAGCCTGGTACTTGTTTGCATGCAGCCATGATCACATGCAAAGAGTGATGAACCATGTGATTCAAGCAAGGCCGTAAAGGCACCCTGGGTAACAAGTACTCAGATGACCAGAAGAGTCAGGTGCTTACAGTGGGGCTCGTGGGGAACCGCCCTCCTCATCTGAGGCCTGGTCCGGGTGCCTGTCCTCTGCTTCATCTCCATCTGCCCTCTGTGTGGCAACGTCATCCAACACATATGTCAGGATTCTTCGCGCCACCTCCACATCCACCTATACCATTGGCATTATACCAATAGTATTCACAAATGACATGGTCAATAGCATTGGTGCGCTGCTTATAAAAGTGACAGCAGTGATGATCTGAGGACTTCAGAGAGTGTAGGTTGGAAATCAGCATGCAGAGTGAAAGCATACTGTCCATGGCACGCTGTCCCTTTTCAGTCTCTTAGCATCTCTAGAAAACGCCCTGCCCCTGCAATTGGGGCAGTGTGGCATTGGCGCGAGCGGACGAGGTATGACATGTTGAGCATAGGCTGACCTGCCCTGTGCTTTCTTTGGTCACCCTGGCCTTTCAAGCAGCAGCAATGCCGCATGCCGTTGCAATGCAAAGCAGCTGTGAATGTGGGCTGGGAGACTATATTTGGGGTCAGATTTCCAAGCCTGACCCCAAATCACTGCAGGCTGGGACACTATGTTTGGGATCAAATCTAAACCCCGACCCTAAAGACTGCAGCCTAGGAGGCACTGAGCTGTTCCACCCCTTCTTCAGACTATGTTTGGGATCAGAACCTAGACTCCAACCCTAAAGACTGCAGCCTAGGAGACTATGTTTGGGGTCATTTGATCCTGAAGACTGCAGCCTAGGGGGCGCTGACCTGTTCTACCCCTTCTTCTGACATCCTAGCCTTGGCAGCGGCGGTGGAGATGCGGATAATGGTCTCCAGAGTGCGCACTGTGATGGGCAGGGTGAGGTGCTCACTGTTGGCCCTCAGCTCTGAGTAGAACTCTGAGATGGCCTCCATGGCGCCAGCTGTCAGCTCCATGTTCCTGAAAACAACAGGGGTCAGGGATTTAAGAAGAAAAGGAAAACTTTGGCCCTCAGTTCTGAGTAGAACTCTGAGATGGCCTCCATGGCTCCAGCTGTCAGCTCCATGTTCCTAAAATCAACAGGGCTCAGGTGTTCAAGAAGAAGAAGAATATGTTATGTTCATCAGCAATCTGTACAATGAGTTAAGGGGCATCTAATGCGCAATGTGGATCTTGCCCTACAACACAGTCATAATGGGACCCTCCTAAGGCGGCAGCCCGGAATGTCAGGGGTTTAGGCTAAATCCTAGAAGACAAGTGTCAGAGCAAGGTGACTGGGGAATGTAAAGAGTGGATGGATGCGCCTAAATTGTTGTATTTAGAAACAGGTCCCTGAGGATGCACTGGTTGGCGTGATGCTATGACAAGATACAGGAAGAACTCTCCCCAGGGTGCCCCACCTGGGAGGTGCCCCTGCTAGCAGCTATGCACAAGCTGAAGAACAAGATGCGGTCAAGAATCTTGTCAACAGAGCCTTGGTGGATCAAGAGATCCAGATATACACATGATCTTTGTCAGTGTCGACTACAAACAAACAGTGACATTGTCTTTCGCTGTTACTGTTGGTGCACAGTGTCACGGCAAAATGGAGCCCGTCAGCATTGTTGCAAGAGAATGGCCTGGGAAACATGCAGCTCAGAGACAAAATGACATCGTGGACTGATCTAGCATCATTGCAGTGGACTGTACTGAAGAGCTGATGATTCTTGTTCATGCAAACAACCAGTGTGTGTGCCACACAAGGAAAACAAATGCCACTGAGTGGCTTCACCATAGTCACTTCTCTTGCATGTTGATGTTTTGGCTGTTGTCACGGCAACATCAGAGGCTCAACAGATGCCATCTCAATGTGCCAGAGTAGGACCAAAGCCTTGCCATCCACACACATTTGCACAGGTTGGCTCACAAGTGCCTGTTTTGCAGGACATGTATTGCGCTACAGTTTGTGGTTTGGTGTCAGTGGGAGCTTACTGGGTCCTGTTCTTGGCAATCTTGATGAACTTCTTGAGGAAGTTGGTGGACAAGGGGTCTTTCTGGCCTGGCCGCTTCGGGCCATGCAGCTTGCGGTCATACTTGACATACATGCCCTTGCGCGGGTCAGGATGGTTCTCATCATTCTCCTCGTCATCATCCAGTTCCATATCCATCCTGAAAAGGAAATGGAAACATATTGATATTCCCGTGGCAATAATCATGCACTCAGCATTACAGCCATGATAATGATGATGATGACAGTGAGAAATGAGTACACTGACAGTGACATACTGCAAAAAACTGTTGATGCACTGAACATCACTGCCTTGACAATGACAAGGTGTGAGCATTATTGCCTTGACAATGAGAGGGTGTGGACATTCCTGCCTTGACAATGACAGGATGTGAAGTACTCAATCTGCGGTGTTGGGCTGCACTAATGGTCTGGCTTTTTGCAGGCTGGGACTCAGTAAGTGACAGTGTGCCTAATCACACAGAAGGAAAGGCAGAAAGGCATGCGGCAGACAGGCAAGCTGAGCGTGTGTACCTGCACAAAAGCTGTCAGTGAAGCATTGAGAATGGGCAGCAGCAAACACCAGAGAGGACACATCTGAGTGTGACAGGCCGGCAGCATGATCATCTGGAAGCTTCAAACTGGCATTTCTGTGCAGAGCTCCAGCGTGCAAAGCATGCAGGCTGAGCATGCTCACCTTTCTTGGGCATCAGTGATGATGGAATGGCCGTCTTCACCAGGCGCTCTGTAAATGTGCTGCCCCAGCACATGCTCTGCTATCTGCATAATAACAATAATAATAATAACAATATTAAGTAATAACAACAATAATAACAATGATGATACTATTTACAGGCGTTCCAGCTAATTGTTCTTGCTAGGTACCTATTAGGTGTGCGTAAACCCTAATCCTGTGAGGCAACATGCACTAACATGAGATCCTCTGCTATCTGCATGACACACCCAAATCACCCACATGCAATGTCCCTGCCATGCAGCACAAATTCACATGATCCACAGCTGCTTGGCAAGAGCACAATTGTCAATGTCAAATTGAGGCATGTGATGCTGTGAGAGATCTGCTGGACAACTTAGAAATCACTCTTGTGGCCAGAACGTGCACATGTGCGATGACATCAGATGCAACAAGCCAGGTGTGTAGACAAATGTTCATGCAATGGTGTCCCACCCTTAAGTCTCTTGTGCTGGTCATGTTGTCCAGCACAATGAACAGCATGTCAAAACGTGACAGCAGGGAGTCTGGCAGGTTGATGTTCTTGTGGGGGCCCATGGTCAAGTCATAGTTGCCGTACAGAGGATTGGCAGCAGCCACAACAGAGCATCGCGCGTTCAGCTGTGTTTGGATGCCTGCTTTGGCGATTGTCACTGTCTGCTGCTCCATCACCTGCAATGCAGCGGAGGCCTTTCAAATGAGGTATGTTTGCCTTGCACAGACTAGTGCTTGCCCATCGGCTGAGCACATCTTTCGAGGGACATTTTGCCTTTCACAGACTAGTGCTGCCCATCACTTAGACCCGTCATCCAAGGGCATGTTTGCCTTTCACACAAACTAATGCTGCTCATTACTGGGGCCCATCATGCAAGGGCAAGTACCCAATGAGCGTATCAGGCAGTAAAGAGGTGCTGGTAGCATGGGCTACACATTTAGTAACACCATCAACATGAGTTCTAGGTTAGAAATGCAAGTATCAGGAGGCCTAACCTTGGCAAACTTAATATAACACCTCACAAAGATAAGATGGGCACATTCTCATGAGTGTACAAGATGCGTGCAATGTTGCCAAGAGCTGTTGGCTGACCTCATGAATGGCAACTCTGTCTACATCGTTCATCTTGTCAAACTCATCGATGCATACCACCCCTCTGTCAGCCAGGACCATGGCTCCTGCTTCTAGTTGCCTGTCACCTGCAGCAGCAAGCACACACCTCAGTTTTATTGATTTGAACATCAGCCAAACGCAGGCTACGTAATATCCAGCAGTATTGTTTCACCAGCGGCACGGTCACGATCAATGGCAGTTCCCAACAGCTCTGAGAGGCTGCAGAGAATGCAGCAGGAAAGTGCTTTGCATGCATCGCTTTCAATGCTGTCTGAGCAAGCAACACAAGCAAAGGTGCTTCAAAGACTGTCATCTGCTGTGTCTTGGTGTGGAGTCATGCTAGATTCAAGCTGTGGGCAGGCTGTTGCTGCTCAGCAAGAGTTGCTGCAAGCAGTAAAAGAGGCAAGCCTTGCACACTCAAGGCACCAGTGCCATTCTGTAGAGGCTCTTCAGCAACCAAGATTGCATGCTATTTGGATCCATAGTTTGCTCACTAACCTGTGTCAGGGTCAGTGGTGACAGCAGCAGTCAGACCCACTCCTGAGGAGCCTCGGCCAGTGGTACTGATGGACAGATCTGCAACATTCATCACTGCCCTAAGCAGCTGAGACTTGGCCACACCGGGGTCACCCACCATGAGGCAGTTGATGTCCCCTCGCAGGTGATGCCCGTTGGCCAAGTTGCGCTCTCGGCCGCCAAGAAGCAGAAGTATGAGGCCTTGCTTGATGACGTTGTGGCCGTAGATGGAGGGAGCAATTGAGTTGGCTAGCTGACTCAGGACGTCAGGCTCATGAGCTAGGGCTCGTGCATTCCTGCAGTGCAGCAGCCCAAGGTTTGTTTGCACAAAGCAAGACGGATGTTGGAGCGCAGAGCAAAGTCATGTGATGTTGCAGGAACAGCATCCTGCGGAGATGATGTCGTTATGCGTGAACTTGAGCATATCTGGCCACAATGTCAGAAAGTGGTTGACCCATCAACAGCTTGCAGATCTCGGTGAACAAAGTGCAGACTCTTAGAAACAGCTTCAGATTTTCAGAGCCTTTCTTAATGGCTGGATGATGATGCTGGTGCTGTTGAGCAAGGCAGGCAATCGCACCTGATATCATCAGCTGTCAGGTCTCTATCAGCTTCCCTGGACAGCTGGCGCACGGAATTGCCCACTACAACAGCCTTGAACAGGCCACCAACCTGACCACTTGCCCTGGGAGGAATGGCCTTGTAGACACCCACCACACTGATGCGCCCTCCAGGCTTACATGTGTCAACCAGATCATCCTCCAACATGATCTGAACAGCAACCACACTGACTGTCTCTTTGCAGTGACGCAAGCTGTGCACCTGATGTGAGTGTGATCTTTTGTCAAGGTGCCATCACTTGATGTGCTGCAGAAAGGACGGCTGCGATTTCTTGTGAGCTGTGTGACATGTACTGGTGTGCATATGAAAGGCAGGCATGGCAGGCAGCATGGACAGCAGCTATGAAACGAACTCGCCTCTGTTGAACAGGGCAATTGGCCTGCTGGTGCAGTCTCAGGCAGCTCCTGGACAATGACAGTCTGGTGGTCCTTGTACTTGCAGAGACCAAACTCAGTTGTGAGAGGATTGCCCTGATCGTCCCGCTGTGGGTACACTGCTCCTGTTGGCTGGCCACTGTTTGAGGTGACATCACGGTATTCCTTGGTAGTGAATTGTCTTGTCTTCTCACAGTAGTGCACTGACTTGACGACCTTGGGTCTGACTAGGGAGCACTTGGTCACGATTCCCTCCACTCTGACGAGCTTGGATATGTGAGCACAAGACAAGGCTCTGGGCGACACAGTGTGAGGTCCAAGCTCACCCACTATGCCGATCTTGATCTGCTGATCTTCTTGAAGTGTCTTGGGAAACAAGTTCCTGACCGTATCCTCTACAGCGATTTCGAATGCTCTGATCACTGCTTCTGGATCTGTTACCAACCGTTGGTGCAGGTGCTGCTGAAAGTCTTGTACATCCTGCAACTTGATGTCCAGGCGTAGTTTGCCTGTTTCAAGCTTTTCCGTGGTGAGTACATCGTGCTCAAGCACCCGCTTGTAGGGCCCGTCTTCGTGATCAGGCACCAGGAAATTCTGACAATTCCTGACCAGCTCCTGCCGATCCTCGGTTGCGCTGTCCATAGCGTGAGCACAACAATAATACTCGAGCTCGAGGCCGGCAGTGCTTGCCTTATAGGCTTACAACCTTCGGTCAGCAAACTGCAGCTGGCCTCCTTGAATGAGGAAGAAGACCAACAGACGCAATTTGCCAATTTCAAATGCTTTGATCGTCATTTTCAGACTACTGGTCCAATGGTCATGGTTGGCCCCAAGACCTTAGGATTAAATGAGCGGATGCAGCGAATGGAGGATCCCTGACTGGCAGGAATGGAAACCTGGAGTTTTGAAAAGCCGCCTGCGTCCACTCTGTAGCTGAAATAAAGTGCAGAGGCTGCGTTGCCTGCCACTTCGACTGGCAGGGTACTCACATTACAAAAGCACTACATCTATACTATCTTACAGCGATGTTGCTTTTCAGCCTCAGCTGCGTTGTCCTGCCTGCCACTCGGGCCTGGTCAAGCTGGAAAGTGTAAGGCTGTCCAGGTCTTGATACAATCGCAATTCACACCTTGAGTGCACCTTGTCAAATCAAGCGGTTTGGGGAAGACTGCAGCAGCTGCTGTTGGTGCAGCTGCTGTTGCATGTTTGATAAACTTGGAACGCTGCAGCCACAGTGGATCCTGCTTGCAAGAAATGATAGAACTTGCCGTGTCAGATAGTTGCTCTCTAGTGCTGAAAAATTTTGTACAATACATTGTTGCTACCCTGGGCATACTACAGAACTACAAGCCAAAATATCCATAACCCAAGTACCCATGAATTCAAATACAGTAGTGCAATACTTGTAAACGGCTTGGCAACTGACAACAAGCTGCTTCTATTCCTCAGCAAGCCTGCTGCGCTTGTTTCCTGTGACAGTATGAGCTGCTTCTGTCACATCTGCGCACATTATTTGCTGCCTCAGTGATCGTGTTTATGTAGCAATAGCTGCCAGCAGTACGTAAATGCAGAAAGTACCTGCTCTCTCTATGTCAGGCTGTATCAGATGGGCTTCCACACCCTTTTCGGTGACCTGCAGCAAGGCAAGAGTGTGCTGGGTCCTTACTATTGCAGGATGCCAATACAGGCCAGCATACCCAAAAGCTCCTTCAAACCACAGCTTGTGCGCTTACTACAGATGCCACTGGCCATTCCGATCCAGTGATAGTTAGCAGACAAGGCGGTGCTTTGGGAGGAGTTGTTAGCAGAGCTTTTGCTCGTGCTATGCTGCTTCTCTTGGGTGTCTGCAGAACCTCGCCGTTGCCGTTTCTGAACTTGTACATGTTAGCCAAATCTTCATGTCTCGCTTGGTACTGAGTGCTGTGTGACACAGAGCTTGTCACCCCGCTCTGGGAAGGAGCGGCATCTGTGTGATCAGTTGGCCTGTGAGTCTTGTTGCTCATGGCTAGCAGGCCGCAGGATCAGCGGCATATGCTTGCTTGATTTTGCCTCTGCGGTGTCGTCGTCTGATGGCAATGAGTCGTCGGTGCGCGCTCTCGGTCAACCCTGCAAGTCTGTTTGACCAAAGCACAGCACACTTGCAGCATAGATATCTTGCAGCTGAAACACGAGTTTCAACACGAGTCCTCGTTGGCGTCGTAGTCGGAACTGCTCACCGTGGCAACCAGCAGACCTGTCTCAGCTTTGGTGGCCGGTTGCACCCTGCCTGCTGCGCCTGCTGTCACACGCACCAGAAGCTTCTCTGGTCCTGTCTGAATCAACCCGCAACTTTTCCCTGCGTACTGTAAGGATATGCGAGACTCAGCAGTGCCAGCTTAGCGTCATAACAATCCTTGGCATACGTCACTGCAACCTTGGAACTTTGCATGCATGACATTCCAAAGTCCCTGATCTATCATGGTCACACCTTCTCAGCACACTCAAGCTTCTGTGAAGGTTCCTAATGTCAGGGTGCTGGTCCAAATGCTGCAAGCCATCAAGTGCACTGGAAAACAGGTGACTTTGGTATCCCGACCTGATGCAAAATCAATGCAGACTATATTTTGATGGTAGCAAACATGTTCTGTGCTTGTACAGTACTGCACTGTGTTGATGGGTCCTGAAGGACTGTCAGTCCGCTGGGAGATAGACTCCAAAACACTTCAGTCCAGCATCTTTCTGAGACCGGAAGTAAGATTTTCTTTGCCTCCATGCATAACGAAGCAACGACATCAGCACATTACAGCATGTCTTTCGGGGCAATATGATGCTGGAGTCAATATCTTGCTGTGTTTGGAGACCAATTGCATGATTGAGTCACCCGTACAAAGTAACATATGATGCTGCAGATGTTCAGTGAGTACCAATGTTCAGGAGGGGTCAGGGTTTTTGGGCTGCAGTTCAACCACCTCATGGATACCCTGCAAGTCTTTGCATCCAGTGGACATGAGCTAGTGCTAAAGTACCCAAATGCCAACATGCAACTGGAATGCCAGTAAGTGCAATCTGTGTAATGGTTGACTTTGAAGATGCTGACTTGAGCAGAGTTGACTGCATGGCACTGGTAACAGAGGACAATGCACTTCTGAATGTTCACCGCAGCTTGCATGACACACTACATTCTGCAACGGGGCGCAATGTACAGCTTGCCTGAGACACTACATGTTGCAATGGGGCGCCTGCTGTGCCAGTGCTGCGTGAATGAAGGTGATACAGGCAACATCTTCACAAATCACATCATGCTCAGCTGCATAGCTGCCCTTGTGCCAGTTGCACCCCACCCCACCCTCCCTCCACTCCCCTCATTCCCTGTTGAATTGTACCCAAGTACATGTGGTTGCAGGATGAATGAAGGTAGCGAGGGCAGTGTTGTGAACATGTATGCTCAGCTGGACAGTCAAGAAATGCCCATTCCCAAGGACCTGTCTGACTACTGGCAAGACCCTTCCTCATACTTCCTCATACCTGGTGACCACATCTTACCTTCAACTGCTCCTAAAACATCTCCACAGTGTAGAAACGCGTTTTTACTGTCCCCAGACGTTTCTGAGTTTAGATTTTTAGTGTAGGGATGACATTTCAGAATTAAAATAGACATTATGGGATTGAGAAGAGCTCATACTCTCACTCACCCTTGCCCTCACCCTTACCCATACCTAGAGCCCCACCATCAGTTTTCAACTACTCAAACTCATGCTCTTACATGTTGCTGTTGAGCAGTCAGCCAAGTGTGTTCGTCTCACACACCCGGTGACTGTCTCCTTCCTTGTTGGCATTGTTTGTCATCTTCAACTGCTGACGACTGACTTTTTACAGTATGGTGGTGCTGTTGAACACGGTGCAAAGCTTCATGTGCAGACTCATGTATGATGCTGCTGCTTTTCCACCACGTCAGTAACCTTCTTCTGCACTAAACAAGGTCGTTGAATGCGCATGCAGGGATGCTGCAAATATACACCATTGCCACATCCAGAGACCACGACCTTTTCTTTCTGGCCTCATGCAAACGGAAGTCCAGAGTCAAGGGCCTGCATCATGGCTTGCCATGTGCATCGTATTGCATCAGTGTGCAGCATTCAGATTGGTCTAAACTTAGGGATTTAGGCCCTGGGCGCTTTTGGCACTGTAGGGTCTTTGCTGAAAGAGACCATTGAAGACCTGGAGTGGACAGCCATTGGCAGCAACAACAGCACTGTAGAAGTGCTCATGCAGCGCCAGCCTCGCAGATTGAGCTTCACAGCTCAAGCGGCTGGCAGCTTGCAGGTTTGCTCTTGATGCTGCAATCTCGAGGCAACCTCACACATTCTGTGTTTTGTATATGTGCCCGTCTTGCTGATAGGTAAAGCTGTGCTGCATGGTTTTTGCAGTTGATAGTCAGCAGGGCCACTGGCTGTCACACGGATGGTCGTCTGTCACTACGAGCAATGCATTTTGACTTGCACTGATGCTTTGAGTGTAGTGCATGCTTGACTCTGGTTCCACTTTTTTTTAAAGAAGCGCAACACCTACCCAGCTACCAGGTATGCCAGATGTGTCACATGATATGAAGCACCTTGTGCAATACTCAACAACAGTTGCATGAGGCTGCAGTACCTTGCCACCAGTGCGATGTGAGCTGTCAGATGGCCTGAACAGGCCAATCGCAACACTATTTTGAGACTGGACGCACTATTGCGTGCTAGTAAGCAATGTCTGTAGCTGTAGGACAGATGTAGTCCAGTGCAGCCTCGAGTTGAGTGAAAGCACTCCGCAGGACCAGACTGGCTTTTGCGGGCAATTAGTTTGCAGGCATAGACATTGTCACAACATTGTTGCTGCAGTGCAGATTGACTTTCCAGTAGGCGATCTGGGAGGTTTCAGCTGTGCAGAAGCAGAAGTGCGCTTCAGCTACAAATTTAAGAACCTACGCACAGCGCTGTCCAATATCCCCCAGAAGGATGCCACAGGAGTCAACAGCAAGGTGAGGCTCTGCGCCCCATTCATCCGTTGGTGATTCATTCTTTTTCTGTCCATCCGTCCATTCATCCATCCATCCCTGCACCTCAGTCACACACCCATCTATCCATCCATGCATCCACTCAAATTCACTTGCTAAGGCAGTCTGTCAGTCAGTCAGCTCGCACCTCTGATGCACCACAGGCATAGCTGAAGCACACAGCATGCTTTCTGAACACTCGGCTCAGACTCAGCTTGCTTGACATAGGTCAGCATTGACGCACAAGGGCTGATGAAGATCACCCACATGGTCAACTTGCAGCACATCATGGACCAAGAGGGATTTCTTGGTCAAGCTGCTTATACAGAATCTCAGGTAAAACCTTCACCAGCCTTTTGTGCAGGCTGCCTTCAGCTTTCACACACCAGACTGCAGCATGGATGCTGGTTGTTGTTGCAAGGCCAAGTCTCAGTGGTTTGTCAGAGGTAATGCCTGTACTGCCCAGCAGCTGTGTTGTTGTGCCACATGAAGAGGTATGCATGTAGCAGGTCTCTCAGGATTGGTGACAAGCGCTTTGCAGTGCAGATACAATGAGGTGTATGACCGATGCCATGTTGTGTGCAGGTTGACATCAGTAGGACAGGGATAGTGTCCTTTATGATGGTGGCTGAAGAAGAAGGCGCAGATGGCAACAATGACTAGTGGTAATAGATGTGATCAGTTGTCATGGTCAGTGCTGGCATTGAACGAGACCAAGTACAGTGCAACGGCTGCCCTGGTCACGTTTTCTTGCAGGATGGAGCATGCTTCATCCTTCTCAGCGTCCCATTACCACAGTGTGGTTGACTGCCTTGGCCTTTGAAGCATCATCAGATATTTCTGTAAGGGTGCAAAGCACACTGCCAGACTGCAATGCCTCATTGCAAGTTGGGATTGCATTGTGCACTTGCATTCTTTGCTAGGCTAACAAGCAATGCATAAGCATCACATTTTTAGGGATGTGTCGATTCTGCAAGGTCTTGTTGCAACAGCAAAGACAGTCATGTTTCATCAGGCGCTCTAGATCTAGAGTGTCGTTCATCAGCGAAGGCAGCAGTTCTAGAACATACTGTCTGATCTTTCAATTTAGTCTGCAACAATAAAAGATATCTCACAGCATGGCGCTTGAGTAAAGAAACACTTTACAACTTTTCACAACACTCTGCAAAGAACAAGCAACAGGCTGCATCGATGCATTGCAGTCAGAAATGTACACTGTGAATTGTTTATCAGCAAACACTTTTTGCTACACTAGCTACTCCTCATCCCTACTGAAACAAAGAGACCTGCAGCTGTGCTACCTATGTAGCCCATGTGCAACTGTAATTAAATCCTGTGCCATCAAAAACTAAACATACTCTTTCGCATCCACCGGTTTGTAGTCCACCTTCATGTCATCCACTGCTGGAACACTGTAAGAAGCATCTGTTGAGACTACAGGGGTCTGGCCATTCCATGCACCGTCGAATACATTGTTGCTCCAAATTGTACGGGTCTCTTGGCACAGTGCGCAAGGGGCACACCTGCAAAATGAATGCATACAAGTCAAGGCTGGACGTGAACAGCAGTACTCGACACTTACTGCCTACACAGTAGGTCGTCAGAAAGTGAGCTATTACAGTGGATCACACATGAATACCGTTGTAGCTATAGATGGTGCTGGAACCAAATTGGCCGACATAAACAATATGTCTGAGTGATGATATGTAGCTGACAGGATGCACTGTGTGATACCAGAATTGGTGTTACTGTTCAGGATATATGGATGTAGTCAACAAACGCAATGACACATGATGCCACTCTGAAGATTGACCCAATCTGAAATGACTCACCAGCACCAAGCGCAGAAGTCTCCCATGCGGCTTCCAGCAATGCCAAACTTCTCACGAATCTGCGTTCTGCGCCTTGCAGCATATACAATTCCAACAACTGCCAGCAGCACCATCAAACAGTAGGTAGCACCCATAGCTGCCATAGCTTGGTGACACTCTGCATGCATAACATCAACACGTCAGCCTTGTTTAGCATACAATGCTGCAGCAGGAACACTGGATCACCTCCTGCGGCAGGAAGGGTGTGGACTGCTTTTACACCAAAGTATGGCAACATGCAAGACTGATATCCTGTGCATCAGACCCTACCCGGGGTCATGGGGGATGGTGACATATGGTGGTCGTCACCCATCTCTGTTTCGTTGAAAGACCCAGGCAGGGGAATGGTGTTCAAAGGTTCAAAGCCTGTATGGTTGTGGTGACCAGAATGGTTGTGGTGACCATGATGACCATGGTGTCCGTGGTGTCCGTGATGACCGTGGTGTCCGTGAGGTGGAGGAGGACATGCTGCGTGAACTGCTTGCGAGCTCCACAGATACAAACCTCTGCCGGTCAAGAATAGCAGGACGTAGATTACAGCTTGGCTTAAAACTGACAGATTCAACGCCCGCTTCATGTTTTGCCTGTAGCAACGGAGACGCCACTGAGACAAAGTGTGAGTGTGTACAAAAACGCATTGTCGCAACGCCAAGCCGAAGTTGTCAACATACCCGAAAGCAACGCAAGGTACAAAGTAACTGAAAAGGCATGAACCCCAGCCCGTAGAATCGCAGCCGGCACAGCAGCTAATCAAAGATCCGGTCCATGCGTTAGGGGTCTCGTCGAAGGCTACTGGGACGGCCAAGTCGGATTTGCTTGCAGTGCCGTGAGGCAGCAAAGGGGCAGTCTCGTCCGCACCCATACTACCAGATCGCTTGCCTGACAAGCAGTGGAACCGCAAGCTCAACAAGCGCAGAGTGATAGATTGAGCGTTGTTGATCGCAGCGTTCCCTCACCGTGGTTTTGCAGCTGGACCTGGCTTCATGACTCTGAGCTAGTTACGGTTGGGATGACGATGGCTGCAATCGAACCCTTACTAAGTTTGAGGGATGACACGGCACCTTCCTGTAGGGGGGCAGTCAAGATAGCTGCAATGTATGGCCACGCGCCTCATACTTCTTCGAAAGGAAAACATTTGCCCCAAAGATCCCGGGTTTCTCACAGGATGTATCTGTGACAGTCACAGGTAGTCACTGTGCATCATGTTGAGGCTGCTGCCTGTAACACTCAAGGAACAACGTGCTATGCAAATAGGTGATGTCCATGCTGACCTGCAAGCAGTGGAGGGCGTGGCAGGTTGTTTGAATCATGTACAGCTGTAGACAGCAGTGATAAGGTAGTACGCTGAGCTCTGGTAGATTGCAGCCTTCTCATGTGTCATGAACGTGTCGTATGGGGAGGGCATGCATGCGCAATGCTGGCTACCTGAGCACAAAGCTTGCAGGTCATGGAGATCTTTCACAAGTCAAGATTCAACCGTTTACACCTGGTACACTATAGTTGCAGACCAGGCAAGCATTGCTCGAAATTTGCCATGTCCGACATGGACGGTCTCAGACCGCCATACCTCAATGAGTCTTTGTCGTTGGTTGCTGACAGCAACTTGCTGTTTGAAGTACAGGAGTGAAGTCATGCAATGAATTGGCCAATGAGCACGGTGCGCTGTAAAGCACTGGATCATGTTTGCCCAAATCTCCTTTAATTTGACTTTTTCATCACATGCATGCAAATAACTCAAAAAAACTTCAATTCACTGGTCCAGCTGTACAGTTGACATGTTCATTCATTTGTATAAGCTAATTAGCTGCACTGTTGGGCTCATTGCTGAGCCCTGGGGGCTCATTACGCCATAGCGGCAAGACTATTGCTATATGAGGCAGAGACATTCAGTACTTGCTGATTCCTGAACAACGTGCTGCCTGTTAGGGTGTCATTGACCACTTGTGTGTAGCCACCAAGAGAGTAGGACAGGTCGAACATGTTGGCAGCATTTGACAAGGGAATTTGAGTCTTGACTGTGTTGTACTGCTTGACCCACTGGGCAATGAGGGCAGCCCCTTGGTTCCTGGCAGCTGTGACACTGGGGGGGTCTTCAGGGTAAGGGGTACCCACGTCGTAGGCATGACAGCCCTCTGCAGATGTATCAAAAACAGCATCAGCAAGCAAAGTAGCTGTATTGCAAAGAGCAAGGACAACCAGGAGCAAGGACAACCCAGAGCAGGCACCAACTCACAGGTGGGTAACATCTGGAATACAGTTGTACAGCAGCAACATATGGCAAGACTGCAATATATGACATGCATCATGTGAGCGTGTGTATGTGCGTACCATAGACTGCAGCAATGATGGTGGCTGAGATGTTGACGGTGGGGCCGCAGGCGATGAAGGGGTCGTAGTTTCCATTGGTGAAGAAGATGTTGGACGACTGCCTCACTGCTGACAGCCCAAAGCTGCAGATAAACAGCCGAAACATCAGCAATGCCACCAGCTTCAGTGCAATGTTCGAAGAACTGCCATGGTACAGCACCAGGAACTCTTGTCTAGCTGCACAACTCAGATAGGAAGTTGCCTGTGGCATTGCTAGTAGATGCTGAAGCAGATGACTTCTGCTGAAGCAGTGGCTTGCACTATGTGACTGCCAGGGAAGTGATGAACAAAGCAGCCCTGCATTGGACTATTCAAAGCCACCAAGCTGGCAACTTGGGTGCTGACTCACGCTGTGCACACCTGCTGCAGAGCCCTCAAACGATGGCTGGTATCACACACAAGCACTAATGCAACATTCTGCAAGACATGATATCAGATGGATGAGACCTCGGGAAGCTTACTTGTAAGCAGCCCAGTTGTATTGGGAGTGAATCCCGTACTGTTGAACACACTCTTTGTCGGTTTCATCCAAATCAAATGGGTAGGCAAAGAACATGTCTGTCACTGCAAGGCATACATATTGTTGTCAGTGGCTGGAGAAACAATTGGTGGTCACTTGATAACAAGACTTGACATTCATAATGCCAGCGATCATCGATGGCACATAAGTCACAACCTGACATGTCAGCTGAACTGAAGTTTGCCGAACATGACAAGCTTCTTGACGTACAACACAAAGGGTCTGCCAAGAAAGCAGGATAAGCGCAATGCCAAAAGTGGTTTAGCATACCTCCATCAAAGGATACAGGTGTCTGGTCCTGATTGCAAACCTGCAAAAACAACCAGCCAGCGGTGTCAGCAAAACAGAACATGTTGGCTGACTTGCTGTTTGCATGTAGCCCAAACAACACATGCCTCAGGTGAGTGACAACATGTGCAGGGTACCCTGCCTGTACAGACCAGCAAACCCTAAACCCTTGCTTGACACCCCAGACTGACTCAGAATTCAGCATTCTCCCTTGTGAAAGTGATCATGTAAATGCATGCATCTGCAAGGTTTTTGGTAACAGATGCATGCTGCACAGTACATGTTCATCCAGACACAAGGCTCTGTCTACAAGATGGGTGGCACTGAAAGACCTCCCCAGGTAGACAGCGCACCTGGTAGGCAAACTTGTCTGAGCTGGAAAGCTCTGGAGTTGCATTGGGTTCCGGCTCAGCTTCTGGGGAAGCTACACTGACATCTAGTGTAGTCACAATTCCTGAAGGGGCCTCAGCTGTGACTGGAGCTCCCGGCTCAGGTTCTGCAGTAGCTCCTGATGTGTCAAGGCACCCAGTGGAGGTAGTTGTGTTGGCATTGAAGACTGCCAAGGCACTGACCATGTTTTCCAGCAACTCAGTGGTAGACAGCGTGGTGGACTCAAAGTAGTCGCAAGCAACCCTGACGCGGTATGCTGGCACTCCAGTCGTTCCCAAATCTGCAATAGGAGCGTTGTACTGGGCCTGCACGCACACAAATAGTGTCATTCACAATTCAAACTGTAAGGAAAGAGCATGGTCCAGGTTGCAAGAGAGTCTTATGACATCGTTGATGCGTTCTGTGAGCCTTTCAGCTGTTTGTTGAGCCTGGACACAAAAAGCAAACAGCCACCTGAAGCGTCTTGCTCTGATGATTGGAGCAGGTTTACAGATACTGGGCTGGTGCAAACTTGATGCAAGGCAATCATGCAGAAAAGCTGAATGCAGCCTACACAGTGGTCACCAGCATGCAAAGCAAGCATGACATTCATTCCCAATGCTGAACTGACTGAACAAGCTTGAACCTTGCCAACAATTCTTCCTGCAAGTTTCACTGTTGTGAGGAAATGAAAACTTCACTTACAGCAGTTGACCACTGATCCTGCACATACAGCGCCAAATTCTGAACATCATCATCGGAAGCCAAGGTGGAATCTGAGCAGAGGCTCATGTCACTGTTGATTGTCTTGCGCCCAGATGCAGTTGCGCCCAGGGACAGGATGGTCTGGAAGAACTTCTGGACATTGGCTGGGCATGCAGCTGCGGAGCCACCTTCACTGGAAGCTGCTCGAGTAGCTACCTTGGCAAAGCCATAGGGGTCATAACTGGGGTCCTGCAAGGTTACAGCTAGAATGAGGCTCTGGGCTTGACTGAAAAACGTCGCGCTCAGCAATAATCTGCCTGCAATATTGCAAGGTTGTGGACATGTGATAACTGTAGTAATAAATGTAGTGACAATGACAGACTGAGGACATGTGCATGCAGCCCCATATGGAGCTTCAGGCTTGTGACGCCTACAGCGCCCAATACAGATGACACAGACAGATGCAGGTGAAACAAACCAATGCAGGTGACATCAACAGCCTCAGCTATGAGTTTGCATTCTGCAAATTCCAGCAGTGTTGCGAGGCACTAAGACTGAAGCCTACAGCAGGCATAGACTGCATTGGATGTTTATGGCTCTGAAAGAAGAAGCAGAATGACCCACCAGGCCAAGTCCAGGGCAGCCAAAGGAGGTTGGGGATGATGAGATGGCTCCAGCAATGACATCTGGGTAGCGCATGCGCAGGTAAGATGACAACTGCCCACCTGTATAGCAGCACTGCATGTTGTGAGTACATGTTCCATCTGCAGGTAGGATGACAACTGCCCACTTGAAACAAGAGCACGCATTGTGTCAAACCTGACTTTTGCTAGTGGTAACTGGAAAGCAGACATGAATCGAAGCCAAACAGATGAAACATGGTCGTGTCATGCATGGCTTGACAGAAGTGAATCTGCCATGGCAAAGCTTTTGCATTCAAAATATGCAGCATCTGATGCAGTCAGGACAGAGGTCAGGAGCCTTGTTGCACAGTGAACACGCTGTGCAATGACACTACTTGTAGGCCGGCAAATTCTGTTTTCATGCTGACGCAATGGCCTGTAGCAGCTTGGGAATGAATGCTTACTGTAGCTGGATCCAATTGCGATCACTGGATTGGTAGTCAGGTTAAACATGTTCTGCACATACAGCACCAGCTCCACATGATCAACCAGAGCTTGCTCAATTGTGAAGTGAGCAAACTTGTCTGTTGGCGTGTATGGTGCTGAGTTAGCATAGTAACGGTGCTCAGGCCAAATTTGCAAAGCCCCTGTTGAGTTGGCAAGAGCTGAGTAGAAGCCAGCTCCAGGACTAGCTTCCCTGCAATGCAAGCAAAAGAAATGCATGAATGTGTGACAAACACAAGCTTAAGGGCAGGGCAGCTTCCTGCAAGCTTCTGGCTATTGGTGAAGCCCCACAAAACGGTGGACAAGCTGAAGGGCTTACGGGAGAGTGACTTCCTGCGCACAGAAGAGGTAGATAGGGGAAGAGGCGTTCGGCTTGGTCTCTGGCCAGATGAGGATGTACCGCATACTGTACGTGTCATTGCGTGAGTACTGGACCTACGTATACGCCAGAACGGGTGAAATTGAGAGCTCAAAGCAACACTCTACCAGCGACGTTTGAGACATGCAAAAATTTGGTAGCGCACCGAGCCAAAGTGATCGACTGAAGTGAGCTTTGAGGTTAGCTCGGCTACGGGTTGACCATACGATGTGGTGTCGACAGAGGCAGCCTTCCTTTTCAATTCCTTGGCAATTTTGGCATCATATGGAGTAAAGCGTCGCAGAGCGTCTGTGCTGGGATAGAGCGCGAATAGAATCAGCAGAGAAAGGGCTATGCACACGACGGAATGCCGAGGGGCGTACTTTGGCACTAATATTGCAACCATGATTGCCGGTGCTTAACGCTGCGCAAGGTTGACAACAATTGCCTGAGAGGTGATGGCAACGCAAAGAAGTCAAGTGCAGTAAAACTGATGATGCTCCGGCTGCAAGGTGCTGGACGCCCGCCCGACGATTGCTCTGCAGCGTCTTTCGCTGCTTTACTCATAATATACGATTAATAGTATGGATAACGACGTAATTCACCGGCACGCCTGCTGACGCACACCTGTAAATTTCCTTACTGGAACTTCTTCTTCCAATCAAGTTTCACTAGCATTGGGTTCTAAACGCTTTTACCTTTCAGTTGACCTGAGAACTTAGTACATTGCATACGACATCATAAGCATGCAAACACATCAATCATACACAATGTGATGTACCATGTCATGTACGCGACATCTTCAAATACATGTACGCGTGTAAACACATGTAAGTACCAGAACTCTCGAAATTCTCCTGTAAACAAGCTTATGAGCCGTTTACAAGCGAAAGAACTGAAGAATGCAGATCTGCTCGAGCTCTGTGACTCACAGAAGGATGAAGGACCCGTGCAATTTGCCTGGCTCTTTAACCTGTGTGCCATGAAGTCACTTGTGCACTTTCAAAGTCACTTGTGCACTTGCCTTTTGGCGCTGCAGAATCCAGATGGTCTGTGCAGTTCCAGCAGATGGGGCTTACAGACTTCAGCATGTTACAATAAGCAATTTGCAAGGAGGTGTTCCAATGCATTCTGCTCCTATGCAAATGCACTGCTCCAAAATGAAATGTGCATGTGCAGCAAAATGTTCATGAGTCAGAACATATGCAGTGGGCATGTCATGCTCCATTCACAAGGTGCATGTGCTCGAGGTTGACTTCTGGTAGCGACAGCTAGGCCTTCACTCAGATCTGAAGAAAATAAGCAAGCAGCAGTCCAGATCCCAGCAAAGATTGCACAACAAGGTCAAACTGCGTTGAGCTTTCTGCTCAAGCTGAGCACATGCTACCAAAATCTCAGCAAAAGCGCAATGGGTCCTGTATTCAAATGAACTGTGGTGCATGCTGAAGCGCTTGACTGCACAGCTTGTGCTTCATCAGGAAATGACAAACAGTGAGGTCAGCTGACGGACCAACAACACATCTTAGCCCACTATGCCTAGGTGGGCATCAAACCATAGCATCAGCACTGTTGCTGTACTCTGCGCTAGGCTCCAGCAACGTTTGGTTTCTGAGAGTCTCACTGCCAGGCAACGTGTCATTCACAACTTGTGTGTAGCCGCCCAATGCATAGTTCAGCTGGAACATGTTGGCAGCGTTGGACATGGGAAGCTGGGTTTGCATGACATTGTACTCTTGCACCCACTGGGCAATGAGGGCAGCCCCTTGGTTCCTGGCAGCTGTAACACTAGGGGGGTCCTCAGGCATAGGGGGCCCCACATCATAGGCATGGCACCCCTCTGCACAGACAGACCGTCTTTGCTGCACAGACTTGACCCTGTCATGTGTGATCACAGTGGAGTTGCAGAATCATTGGCTACATGAGGCAGTGAGCAGGTAGGATAGCTGATTTTCAAGTGATCAGGTGCACTGCTCCATGACAGGTAGTGCAAGAAACAGAGTGGCTTTGCAGCAGCAGCCCAAAACACTGTACAGTCTTAACCCCATGGTGCCATCATGGCTTCATGCTTACGCATGAAGGGCAACATGAACTGTGTCTCATTGTCTGCATGCTCGCAGCAACACTGGGATGTTCATGCATTGGTCAAGGCCAGCAAGTGCACAGCATGCAGGACAAGACAAGCAAGGGGTGGGTGGGTGTGGGTGTGTGTGCGCATGTGTGTGTGCGTACCATAGACAGCGACTGTGATGGTGGCTGAGATGTTGACGGTGGGGCCACAGGCGATGAAGGGGTCGTATATACCATTAGTGAAGAAGATGTTGGATGACTGCCGCACTGCTGACAGCCCAAAGCTGCACACAAGAGATGTATGTCATCACTGCAGTGCGTATGCACTCTGCTTCACCATGCAACAACTAGTTGCACAGGTACAAATGACAGGGATGTATTGATTTATGCACATGATATATGTACATGCACATGCACATGGATGCACGCATATGCATGTTGTGGTATATATGTATACATGCTTCTAACATTTGAATACTTTCTTTGATGTAAATGCATTTTGAAGACTGGATCAAACAGGCACAGTGCATGCCTGGTACAGCCAAGAGAGCTTGCAGGCTTACTTGTACGCAGCCCAGTTGTATTGAGCATGAATGCCAAATTGCTCCAGGCACTGCTCATCATTGCCATCCAGGGAGAAAGGAGCGTCATAAAACATGTCAGTCACTGAAATGCACAAAAGTCTTTACTTTAGCCAGTCATACAGCATCCTATCATGTGCACACAAGCAGCATAGCATTGGTATAGGCTCAAGCTTGTTTGCCAAGATGCTGTCATTACTTGCAAAGCCTTGACATGATCCATACAGCCATTTGGACTGACAGTGTATGCCTGAGCTATGATCTCAAGCATGCACATGAGAACACCACAGACTGACAGCATCCCTCCATCAAATGATGTTGGTGTCTGATCCTGGTTACAGACCTGCATTGCAGCACAGACACAGCTATTAAGACTCACAAGCGCATTATACTTCCTTTGCATGATCTCACTAGAAGTAATGCCAACATGCATGAGTGCAAAGAATGACTGCTTTTTGCAGTCCCATAGATGTTGCCACCTATGCTTCCATCGATGCTGATGCCAGTAATCACACAACAACAGCAACAACACAGACCTGGTAGCTAAACTTCTGTGAGCTGCTCAGCTCAGGCTGTGCAGCACTTGCTGGCGCAGCTTCCGGGGCAGCTGCAGGGGCAAGAGCAGCAATGTAGGACGCTGGTGCTGAAGCCGTGCCAGGAGGTTCAGGCTCAGGCTCTGCTGTTGCCCCAGTGATGTCCAAGCACCCATTTGCAATGCTCGCGTTGGCTGTGAAAACAGCCAGAGCATTGACCATGGCAGTCAACAGGTCTGAACCTTCCAAGGATAAGTCACTGAGGAGGTCACATGCCACCCTCACACGGTAGGCTGGAACGCCAGCAGCTCCCAGATCTGCTATGGGAGCATTGTACTGGGCCTGCACATACAAATCAGACTGAAGCAAGCTGAATGTACTGCCTGCCTTGCCTTATTTAGCCTTGTACAAAACAGAGTGTTTTGCATAAATTCATAGTGAGACAGCAGGGCATGTTTGGAATGCTGCTCGCTGGAGCATTTTGTCGCCATGCAAGCAGACTCTTGAGGTCTGCTGACTTGTGGAGACACAGTACATCTGCCCTGGTTAGCTGAACAACCGTTGCTCTAGGTCATGGTGCCTCGTTTCTGCACACATTCAACTACCAGGTGAACTAGTGCTACACTCTAGAGCGTTCAGTTGTCGGCATTTGCCAGAGATAGACCATTTGTGGGTACGTCAGGGGTTTTACAGTCATTGGGGGCAGGTAGCCTTGCTGGCTACAGCCCATCGCAGTCTTTCAGAAGTACATAAATCTGGTATAATTTGGGTGCCCTTAATGGAGAGAGAGAGATTACACTAGAGATTACAATGCTTTATGGTATAATTTGGGTTGCCTAGTCTGACACCTCTTCTTCGTCGTGCGTACTAGCTTGCACATTGCCCCCTGCGACGTCCCGTCATGCGATGCTGCTCCCAACACAGCACTGGGGCTGAGCGGTGACATGCATACTTGTGTTTGTTCGACGCAATGCAAGGTCTGCCCCTGACTCGACTCGTCTCGCATTTATCACAACGCTGTTCGGTCGGACAATTGCGTGCCTTTCAACCTGCTTTGCGGGTACCGATACTCAACAGCGGTTTGCCGGACTTCACTTACCGAGCTCTGCTGGTGGATGCAGCAGGTACTCTGCTAGTTCCAAGCGAGCCTGCGGCCGAGGTAAGCTGAAGGCACGGCTTTGCTCGTCAGGTGCAGTAGTCTATCTGTGATGAAGTTCACATCATATGCAGGTGTATCTTCGTTATGGGAGCAAGTACGGTGTGAAGCTGCCGGCGTCGGAAGTTTTGTCTAGGTTTCGCAGGTGACCTGTCCAGCCTCAAACTGCAGATCACTCAAGCTGGCAGGTTGTGTTGCTGACGCGTATGCTGGTCGCTGCAGGGCATACAACTCACCTTGGACATTGACGTCCCAGCGCTATGTAGGAGACGGGAGACCCTTCTGGTACATTGCTGTACCTGATAGCAGCTAGACAGTCTATGTTTTGCTGCGCCAATAACTTGTTTCACAACCTTGCAAGCTTGAGTCAGTTTGTCTGTCCCACAGGCAGAACATTGTCACACAATCTACAGGCTGTGACAGCTCGGTCTTGTTTGAAGAGATATATGACTACTACGCTCAAGCTGCAGCTTGGTATGTGGCACCCGGTGCACATGCTGCGCTGCAACGGCTGAAGGACTCAGGTGAGCTGCTGGGATTTGAGTATTGTACACTGCCAAGTATTGAGTTGACACCCTCTTGCTGTGTGCGTTCTAATGCCACCATTGCCCCACAGGCCTAAAGCTGGGGATTGTTAGCAACTTCGACACACGCTTGAGGCCCATTCTGAAGGATCTTGGGCTTGATCAGCTTTTTGACACAATTGTGATCAGTGCTGAAATTGGAGTGGAAAAGCCAAATCCCATTATATTTGAGGCAGCATGTCAAGAGCTGGGAGTGCTGCCAGAGGAGGCAGTGCATGTTGGAGATGACAGGAGGTACTCATGCAGTCTCCTTCCTCTGTCTTGGTTGCTGTCTGTTGTAGCATTTTTGATAGATGCATGTTTGTCAGACATGCCTTGCACTGTATGCAGTATTCATCACATTGTTGCATATCAGACTTTCTGCCTTGCAAGTTGCAAAATCTTCTCATTGCCTGCAACTTTCTTTGCGTCAATGCAGCACCTCAGTGTTCAAAAGCCTGAAGGCCTTCCTGATACCTTGATGCAGCTGATATCTCATCTGGCATTTGTGCTGACATCAAGTTCAAACCTGTGGCCATTGTTGTGCAGAAATGACATTTTTGGAGCAAGAGATGCTGGCTGTTTTGCCTGGTTGTGGGGCATGGACGTCTTGACATTTGATGAAGTGTCCAGAAAGATGCTGCACGAGGAGGAGTATGATGACCCAGACTCAGATGCAATTTTGTCACCAATATCGTGAACTCAGCATCTGTGTCCTCAACTTTGCTGGCCCGCCTTGGAGAGGTCTCAAATCAGTCAAAGTAAGGTGTTACTCGGTTGTGGGTGTTGAGATAACTGTATGATTTTCTTTTCATGTGTACTATGTGTTGTTGAATAATCTCAGGCCCTCTTGCTGTGCATAGACATGAGAGCGCAGCTTGGCTGCTGCATTTGCTCACATTCACAAATGCAGCACCACTTGCCTGAGTGCTATGCCTGTGCACTGTCCCGTTCTTTCTTGTTTTCTAACAAGGTCGACTAAGGAAAGAATTTTCGTTCCCATTGCTGTAACATATGCTTGTATTCCAGGCACTGTATTCCTTTGCACCCAGCTGATGACAGCATAGTCTGTAGCCAGTCCCTCCATATGTGCGTTTTTCATGCTTTACAGCAAAGTCACAAGACAACAACAGCACTGGCAGCTTCAGTTGTGGGATACTAATGTACAGTACCAGACATGGCAGCTGAGTCCCCCGCACAGCACACCCAGCAGCAAAATCACAAATATATTTGCACATTTGGGTGCATCAAGACTTAATTTGCAGCTTTGGGTGCGTCAGGGTTGCGCCGAAGTAGATTGATGTGACCATACATACTTCGGCGCGAAGAAGATGCCTAAAACAAGTCTAACTGCATGCTCTTCAAAAGCCTGCAGGACCACCATAACCTCCGCCTGTATTACTGCTGTAACTGTTCTGCCCGCCTGCATTGTACCGCCCCCCTGATGCTGGGGCACCATATGCGCTCTGCGCTGGCGCTGGCGCAGCATTGTATCCTCCACCTCCAGCTGGAAAAAACATCACCACATTAGGCCTCAGTCATTACTACAGGAGCAGCTGATGCAAGACCACACAGCAAGAAGAGGCAAGACTATGGCACCAGTGTGCCATTTCTGCCTCACAATATGCCGGCACACAAATGCAAGATCATCTCCAATGGGGCAGCAGCAATGAACCACATAGGCAGTCATGATTACCAGTAGTAACAAGCACCCAGATTGTGCCAGCCAAGAATGCACTGTGCAGCATCACATACGGCAACCAGACAGCTATTAGTGCACATGACTAGCATAGAAATAGTTGACAATTCATCTATATGTCATTATTGCATGCTTCAAGGAAAAAGGCCTATGGCATGCACTGGACTTCAAGGACATCTGCCTGAACTGTCAGAACAGTCATTGAGAGTCTGACCTCCATAGGCTTGTCCACCATTGGCAGCTCCATAGCCACTAGCTTGCACTGGTGCTGCATAGGCGCCACCTCCTGCACTGTACCCCCCACCCCTACCACCAGTACCCCTATTTGGTGTTGTGTAACCTCCTCCCCCTTGACCATAACTTGTCCCTGCCTGCATGACATGATGGCAGATTTGGTACAAAGGCCTGACATCAATGCAATACTCTTATGTGTTTATCAGTACATTACTGTGTGGTAAGTGCTTGCATGCAAAGAGATCATCAATAGACATGACGCATCAAGCACAGGCTGACCCCTACATTTGTAATCAGACATGAAATTGCACTTCATTGCAGATCTGATGATGTATGTACGCTGCATGAAAGATACAGAATGTGCCAAAACAGCTCCTGAGGCATGCTACATGCCGAGCACTGTGCTGACAACAGGTCCTTGCACAAAGGCAAGACTACAAATACAGTGATGAGCTTTGAAGAGGTGGAGCATCATCATTAATGCAACATCCTTGTCAAAGCAAGGCATGCAACATCCAACATCGTTGCAACATAAAGCATGTAACACAGTTGCATCAGCAGCCTCACCTGTGGTGCAGCAGGGGCCCCATAGCCAGTCTGTTGGGGTGGGGCCGCCCCCGGGGCCTGCATCACCTGCTCCCCCCTCTTCAGCTTCTCAATGTAGTCCAGCAACACCTTGCTCTCTTTCACAAAGTCAGTCTCCATCACCCTGCATCACCATGCACGGTCTGTTAGGCACAATCACATTTGCCAAAAGGACACACAGCTTCATATGTCAGCATTCGCTGATGTCAACCACAAGTCAGCTGTCTCAATGTGGTCCAGCAACACCTTGCTCTCCTTCACAAAGTCAGTCTCCATCACCCTGCATCACCACGAATGGCCTGTTGAGCACAAGCACATTTGCCGAAAGGACACACCGATTCACATGTCAGCGTATGCTGATGTGATCCACAAACCAGCTGTCTGTTGTGCAAAATCCAGTGCCTCCTGCTGTGTGATGGGTGCATGTACATTTGGTGTAAAGTTAGTTATTCTTATTATTATTATTATTATTATCATTATTATTATCATTAACACTATCACTACACCAACCAGCAGGTTGCTTGCCTGTTGACCGACTTTTTGATGCGCGTCTCATCATTGTAAGTATCTTCTGCAACCTTCAGGGTGAAGGTGAGGGGCCTTAGGTTGGCAGACTGCAGAGCAGCATCGTACTTCTTGGCATCCTCCTCCAAACCTTTCAGTTCGGTTGCTGTCATGCCCATAATCTCCTCACCAGCTTCCTGCAACATTCACATGTTTGTTTTCCTGAGGCTACGACTTTTAACACAGTAGATCATCCTCCAAACCTTTCAGGTCGGTTGCTGTCATGCCCATGATCTCCTCACCAGCTTCCTGCAACATTCACACCTTTGTTTCCCTGGGCTGTGACTTCAAACAAAGTAGATCATCCTCCAAATCTTTCAGGTCTGTTGCTGTCATTACCATGATCTCCTCACCAGCTTCCTGCAGCATTCATACCTTTGTTTCCCCGGGCTGTGACTTTAAGCAAAGTAGGCTGTTGGTCAATGATGGCATTCTTGGCTACGTTACCAAGGGTCTCTGTCTACAAATGGCATAATGGAGCACTTGACATCTTTTGGCTACGACACTGTTCAAGCCGCAAATGTGGCTCTCACATGCAGCAGAAGCAAGAACAGACAGTGAAGCCATTGCATTGCAGCACCTGGATAAAGGATTCTTTTAGTTTGTATCACGACCACAAAGCTGTCAGCTCTTGGGAAGCTTGACTCTATGCTTTGCCTACCACTGTGCTGTCAAGCAGTCATGCCTTCATGCATACTCTGCAGGATGCAGGCACTGGTGCAAGCAGTCATTGTCAACACCATCAGAAACAGACAGTAGCGAGGCGCAGATACTGTCTGCCAGCTGTGCTGTCCACACCCACAAGCACTGCCAAGCATGGGCTCTGACGTACGAGTAGCTTTAGACACACCTGGTTGGTGGCTAGCACAGATAAATGGCTAGGACGCATGTAACTGTATACGTGTGTAAGCACTGCCTACGCATGAGGTCATCACCTGGAAAGCTGTAAGCCACTCTTGGCCAGTGTGGTCAGAGACTTGCAAGGATAGCATGTAGCGCCACTCAGGAGCGCTGGCCGCTTGACACCTCTCACACCACCTGCAAGCATTGTGATCTGCTGAATTCACATCCTTCCATGCCCAGTACACCTTTAATGTGTTTTTTAAATAAATAAAACAACAACTAATGAATATGAACAACTGTTTGCTTGCGCAGGGCAATCATGCATGACTGCTCTTGCTGCATATGACAGACCAAGCCCTGTCATCTTTGCATTTGTGACAAAACCAAGTCCTGTGATCTCTGCAGGATGAACCAAGCTCTGTAGTGTGTCTGCACATATCAAAAACAGAAAGACCTGAGTGCACATGTGCCAAAAGTGTTGTCTGGGCAGGCCAGCGTGCATGCTTGCTTTTGCTGCATGATTGCCTTTTGCCGCATGATTGCCTTTGCTGGATGGTTGCTGTTGCAGCACAATCGCTTTGGCCGTACATAGTAAGTCAAACTGCGTCATCTGTGCACATATCACACACAGGCCCAAATGCCCAGCTGCACAAGTGAAGGTGTTTGCTGGCACTGAGGCCATGCCGTGAAGCTCACCAGCCATTGCCTTGGTCATTCAGCTTCTTGTTGCACTGCTTGCCATTGTAGTGACCAGTGCAGGCAGGGTAAAAAAGGTTCTCCCCTCTGATGAAGTTGACCCATGCGCTGACCTGCAGCAGCAGGGCAGCAGTATGTTTGAGTGTCACAAAGAGACTGGAAAGGGAGGAAGAGTGACAGCAGAGTGACAAAGCTAGAAGACTCCACTTCTAGGCAGACCACCAGCATGGCAGTCATCATTCGACTGTGCAAAACAGAGTGGGCAGACAAGGCAGATGTTGGTGTGAACCAGCAGGTATAGAGCCAGCATTACTATCACACAGGCAGTGCTTTTGCAACATCCAGGCTTGTTTAGAGAAAAAGCCTGGAGCATGCTGAGAAATGACAAGGTTTACAATATGTGGCTGGAAACACTGCAATGAGGTCATGACCAAACAGAGCTGACTTGCAAGTTGGCAATGCCCAATATACCTCACACTCTGAGTTTTCTTCAATGAATGCCAAGAGGCATAAGCTTTCCTTCTCTGGACGTCTAGTTTGCACATGTGTCAGCACGCTTGTGGTCCACAACATGATGCCTGCTGGGATACAGCACAAAGCAACTCTTGCACCAAGACTGTGTCAAAGGTACCTGGACGAAGGCTGGCTGGCCATTAGTACCCATGCCTTCATCTGTGATTTGGGCCAGTGTGCAACGACGCTCTGCCATGCGCCCACCAGAGGCTCTCGCATCACTCAGAGGCTGAGCTGCCTGCTGAGCACCGCCTTCACGGTCATACCTATCAAACACAGTACCAGGCAGAATAAGTATATGCACATCAATTGAAAAAAACAACTCTTTGACACTGTCCAGCTCACTGTCCAATATAAGAACAAACATGTACTGAAGGCTATGCAGCGCCAGCTTCGGTCCTGAACAGATGACTGATCACATGCAAGAGCAATGACAGCTGGCAATCACGCCTGTACAGACACAAAAGCAATGACATACTAAGCTCTTCAGGACACAGAAATGGCACTCAAACAGCCCATTTCATAGTGTACATCAAATGCAGAGAAGCCTGGGGACTAGCATCAAGCATCACTACATCAGGGAGGTTTGTTAGTGCAACGCAGTGGCAGCTGCGAACAGCTAGCCGGGCTCCTGTGAGGAAAGAGAAAGAAAAGACGAAGAAAAGACTATGCCTTTCGGCGTCAACCTAATGAGAAGCCAAGTTTTATACCAGGCTGCCCAGGGGTTCCTGTGATCTTACCAGTTGCGAAGCATGCCTGCTTCAGTCACATCTGGGTCAATTTCCACAAGGGAGGTGCTCAGGGTGGAGAGAGTCTTGCCATTGAAGTCACCCACACGAGCAGTCTTGACAGCCACCACTGGATGTCCACCGGTCTCAGCAATCTGGAAAAAGATACTCACCAGTGAGATTTCTTGCACAAAGGTAGCTACGTATTTACAGCAAACAGCCTCATACCCAGATTGGGCAACAGCGTAATAGAACAGAAGCTGGTTGTGACTGTGACAGCGCAGTTGAAGAGCATAATGGTCTGCATTGCCAATTTTCACCAACATGTATTGCCAGAGACATCATCAAAGTGATGATGTGGGATAACAAAGCAGTGGAGCAGATGCCAGTTGTGATACAGGCCAGCGTAGTTGAAGTGCATGATGGTCTGCAGTGCCACTCTTCACAAACATGTATCACCGAAGACATCATCAAAGTGATGATGTGAGATGACATCAAAGGAGCTCTTGACCACAACCCATACAAGCATGTTCATAGGGAGCTGACACAAACGGCAACAAAGATGTCATGTAAGGTGACATGTGACAATGCATTGCAATCCACAGATGCCACAGTAGGACACAACATGCACAGGAAGGGTGACAAAGAGAGAGAGATGAGATTGAACTCTGAATGCAACTGTGCAAGCTTGTGTCGACCTGTGCTAGCTGGTCTCCAGGATTGCTGGCAAATTCACCCCATAAGGTGAGCTCTATGGACCGATTGGAGTTGTCTTTCAGCACAATGGAGCGCTTAGTCTGCTCAGTGGCATTCTTCAGTGTGAGGGTGACAAAGTCTCCTGCAGACTCTAGAATGCCCACAACATCCAGCATGGTGTTGGCAGGCAAGCTCTCAATCTCTTCAATGCGCTTGAACTGCATGACAGTGTTGACAAGCTGTCAAGCTGCAGGGTTTGCATGCTCATGAAGCTGCCTGAAGAATGGATCAAGCAGCTTGTATTGCTGCAGGCATCTGGCAGCATATTGAAAGACATGCTCTCACTGTCCTAAGTGCGCGCTTGACAAGGCAGGGTGTTGCACCCATGAGAAGACACTGATGGCAGACGCAGACCTTCACAATGATGATGTCGCTGCAATGCCTGGAGATAGCTTTACATGCATCACAAATAGACAAATGGACAAGACACAGGATATGATGATATTCAAAGTCATCATGTCAGCAAGGCAGCAGCATCATATGTCAGCAGGCAGGTGGCAAAGCAGCGGCATGCGACTGAGTCCACCATAAAGCATGACTCACATGATACAAAGCATTGGGGATAGCATCATATGGCTCATCCTCACACGGCTGAATGACAGATGCGTTCTCCAGCTGTATCTCAAAATCATGCCTGGTGTTGTTGAACGCCTGCAAGCAAAACACGAATGGTTAAGTCAATGCAGCAGACATGCTCCTGCAGGACGAGTGTGCCTACAGCCTCAGCACACACAAAAGACATCTCACAAACATCATGTGCATATATTAGATTTGTGCTGCATGAAGGGTCTGGTTGCAGTCTCACTAAACAGAACTGTGGCAACTTCCTTGTACAAACCCAAAAGGCAACCAAGAAGGAAAACTGGAAAAAGAGTTTACATGTCAGGTATGGCTACGAATGAACATGAGAATTATGATGTGAGTGTCAGCTTACCGCCTTCTTGGGCTTGAGGCTAGCTTTGGAGATC